>Ga0210383_10000096_pt1 | contig 96026 bp, 93 predicted proteins | sample IncBWC14OmetaG_FD_160072 | JGI IMG/M metagenome (GOLD analysis project Ga0210383, IMG submission 160072) | Forest soil microbial communities from Barre Woods Harvard Forest LTER site, Petersham, Massachusetts, United States - Inc-BW-C-14-O ...
CCGTTGCGGTGTGCGTCGATGTAGCCGTCGCGGTCGGCGTTGACGTAGCCGTAGAGGTTGCGGTCGCAGTTGCGCCAGAAGTTGAAGTCGCCGTCGGCGTCGCGGTGCGCGTCGATGTAGCCGTCGCGGTTGCAGTGCTGGTCTGAGTCGAGGTCGCCGTTGATGTGGCTGTCGAAGTTGCGGTCGCCGTTGCGCCAGAAGTCGAGGTCGCGGTCGGCGTCGCGGTGCGCGTCGATGTAGCCGTCGCGGTTGCAGTGCTGGTCTGAGTCGAGGTCGCTGTTGATGTGGCTGTCGAAGTTGCGGTCGGCGTGCCGCCGGAAGTTGAAGTCGCGGTCGGCGTTGCGGTCCGTGTCGAGGTTGCCGTCGCGGTTGCAGTGCTGGTCTGAGTCGAAGTCGCCGTCGCAGTCGGCGTCGACGTGGCTGTAGAGGTTGCAGTCGCCGTTGCGCCGGAAGTTGAAGTCGCGGTCGGCGTTGCGGTCCGTGTCGAGGTTGCCGTCGCGGTTGCAGTGCTGGTCTGAGTCGAGGTCGCCGTCGCGGTCGGCGTTGATGTGGCTGTCGAAGTTGCAGTCGCCGTTGCGCCAGAAGTCGAGGTCGCCGTCGGAGTCGCGGTGCGCGTCGATGTAGCCGTCGCGGTTGCAGTGCTGGTCTGAGTCGAGGTCGCCGTTGATGTGGCTGTCGAAGTTGCGGTCGGTGTGCCGCCGGAAGTTGAAGTCGCGGTCGGCGTTGCGGTCCGTGTCGAGGTTGCCGTCGCGGTTGCGGTGCCCGTCGCGGATGCGGTCGGCGTTGACGTGGCTGTCGAAGTTGCGGTGGCAGTCTTGGTTGCCGTAGCGGTGGCCGTGCTCGTCGGCGTCAAGGTAGTGCTCGCCGTCGGAGTCGCAGTGCTCGTCGCCGTCGCGGTGCTGGTATGAGTCGAGGTCGCCGTTGCAGTCGCTGTTGCCGTCGACGTGACTGTAGTCGTTGCGGTCGCGGTCTTGGTCGCCGTGGCAGTGGCGGTGCTCGTCGGCGTGAGGGTAGGGCTCGCCGTCGGAGTCGCGGTATGCGTCGCAGTGGCGGTCGCGGTGCCGGTCTGAGTCGATGTCGTCGTCGCAGTGGCTGTGGCCGTGGCGGTTGCAGTCTTGGTCGCCGTGGCGGTCGCGGTCGGAGTCGAGCTCACGGACCCGGTAGCAGTTGCAGTTGCGGTCGCCGTCCTGGTCGCTGTCGCGGTTGGCGTCGGTGCGCCAGAGCCTGTCGCCGTGGCCGTAGCTGTGAGTGTCGCCGTCGGAGTGGCCCCGCCGGTCGACGTCGCAGTCGCGGTTGCAGTGGACGTCACTGTAGGCGTCGCGGTCGGCGAACCGACGCCCGGTATGGTCGGCGCCAGGAATTCCAGCATCCGCGAATTGCCGGAGCCCCAGAACTCGTTGGAGTCCGCGACGAACGCGTTGGCCGAGCTATCGAAGTCGATCCCACCCACCTCACAGAGCGAGTCCGCGCTCGGCGAGTTCGTTCCGAAATCGCAAAGGTCCGACGTAAAACTTCCGTTCTGGCCAAAGACCGCAGTTGGGACTCCCGGGTTCGTGTTGTTCGGCGGATTGACACCTTCGGGATAAGCCAGGATTCGATTTTCGTCGCTGACGTAGACGTTGCCGTTCGGATCGACCCCGACGTCGTGGTTTTGGCAGAAATGAGTGGCGTCGCAGGAATTAATGCCGGGAGCGAAATCGCTCTGACCGAGCACGAAGTCTGCCGTACTATCTCCGCTTCCCGCTACACCGGTGACCTGTGCCGGCGTATTGAACTCGAGGATGCGAAAGGAGCCCGTGTCGCTGACCCACAGATTGTTAAATTTGTCGACTGCGATTCCCTGCGGCTCGACCATGCTGTTGTTGTCGGTAGGGAAGGGATTGACGCATCCGCGGCCTATGGTCGTGAAGATGTTCCCTGAACCAAGAACCTGTGCGGCGTTCATGCCGCTGGTGAAGCTCGGATCGAAACGCAGCACGCGGCAGTCGAAGTCGTCGGCGGCGTAGAGACGGCCGGCGCTATCGAACGCCAGTCCGGCGGGCTCGCAGAAGTTCGATTGCGTAGGCGTCGCACACGTGGCGAAATTCCCGGCACCAGCAGTCATCGTCGAGAATCCGAGTACGAGATCGGCGGACTCTCCTGCCGATTTACCGGAACCGAAAGGACTGGGGAACCGCAGCACGCGCGAGTTTCCCGTGTCCGATACCCACAGGTTATGGCTCGAATCGACCGCAAGGCCGCCGTCGATCGCGATGCATAGGTTCGACGCGCTCGGCGCTCCGAAGTTGCCGCTGTCGCGGTTGTTGTTGCCGCCCTGACTCTGCGGCGAGTCGCAGTTCGTCGTGAAAAAATCCGGCTGCCCGATGACCAAATCGGCAGGCGCTCCGTTGGTGAAAGAGCCGGCGTTGTTCCATCCGAGAACCCGGTTGTTGTCGTTGTCGAGAACGTAGAGGTGCTGAGGACTCGATCCCCGATCGACGGCAACCTTACCCGGCTGCGACAGCGACGTCGCATCGGCGAAATTCACCGATCCGTGCGTCATGTCGGTCTGACCCAGCTCGTTGCTTGCGAGCAGGTTGTTCAAAGGCGTCGCCGACTCGTTGTAACGAAGCACCCGACGATTATTTTGATCGGCGACATAAAAGTTGTTCGACGAATCGAAGGCGAGGCTGGCGGGAGTGCACAGGCTGTCGGTTCCGATTCCCTGCTGATCGCCAACCGCGGTGCCAGTGTCGCACGCGCCCGTCGTGAAACTGCCCTGCTGCCCGACGACCTGGTTGGCGATTGGCTGGTCGCTCGCAATCGGCCCGTTGAACTGCAGCACGCGATTGTTGCCCGCGTCGGCGACGTAAACGTTGTCGGCGGAGTCGGCCTTGACGTCCGTCGGGCCGGTCAACGTGTCGTCGGTCTTTCCCTTGGTGCTGGTGGTGAACCCGGCTTGCCCGATCACGAAGCTCGCGGTCGAGCTGGTCGGCGGACTGTTCGACTCCTGGTACACCATCACGCGATTGTACGAGGTGTCGGCTATTTCGATTGTCCCGTTGCCATCTACCGTGATGCCGGAGGGCAGGCACAAGCGAGCCGCCGTCGGGAGAAACGTGGGGCATGCGCTGCCCGGGCTCGTCGAGGTTCCCAGCACGAGGTTGGGCGTCGTGAGGTTGGCGAAGCCGGAATTGAACTCGTCCGCCGTGTCATCGCCTTCCAGTATGTAGAGGTTGTTGTGCGAGTCGAAGGCGAGTCCGTTGCCCAAGCCCGCTGACGGAGCCGCGAACGAGTTGGACGCGGTAATCGTGCCGACCTGCGTGAACGGATTCGGGAACTTCAGCAGACGCGCATTGGACAGGTCGATAACCCACAAGTTGCTGCCCGTATCGACCGCCATCCCCGACGGGGTGCTCAAGGTCGAGAGGCTCGCGACCCCGCCCTGATTAGGCGAAATAGAATACTGGTCCGGCTGGCCGATGATGATGTCCGGGATGTGGCCGTTCGTAAAAGAGGTCGCGTTGCTCCAGCCCAGAATTCGATTGTTCTGCGAGTCGGCGACGTACAGATGGTTAGGCGAAGAATGCGTATCGACTGCGATCTGATTGTTGCCGCTCAACGACGCCGAAGTGACGAAATTCTGCGTGTTATGAACGAAATCGAGCTGTCCGAGTTCGAAATCAGCGGTCGTATCGCCGGAAGAGCCGGGCGTTCCCGCAATAGCGAGCGCCACCGCCATGAGGATGGAAGCAACTAAAACACCAAGGTGCACCAAACGGCTAGTCTTGGCTAATAACAATCGATTATTCCACAAATAACGTCAAATATTCACCTCTCTGCTTAACAATGTGCCAGATATGTGTCAATTCGCTTTGGTACCGCAAGGGACGGTCTCCAGGTTCAGATGGACGCGCCGGTCGTCACGGGAGAACGCACGACGGATCGGGCGCGGTTCGCGAGATCAGACGGGTGAGCGGCTAATTAGCGGGCGGGCTCGGTACCAGACGTACAGCGCGATTAGCAGGACGACGGGGCTTTCAATCGAAGCGATCTTCACGTGGATGCGCTGCGAATCCACCCCCAGGTTCGACACGATGAAAATCACATGCCCTGCGATCACTTGCGCCATGTAAAGGAGCGCGAGGACCAAGCCCCAGCGATGATACATCAGGATGCCGACTGCGAACGCGATGAAGATGACGGCTTGCAGAGTCATCGTGACGCGTGCGTGGTCGGCGTAGAACTTCACGCCGAGAAACACGTCCTCGAACGGAACCGCCGGGGCGCCGGCGCGCAACGCAAAGATCGCGCGGACCAACAGGAATCCACCCCAGAACAGCGTCGCCATCGCGAAGGCTTGCAAGTCGCGCGGCCAGCCGTCGGCGGATACGAATTCGGGCTCGCGAGCGCCAGCCATCAGCGGGTCATCCACTTTGGATTGTTGATCGCGAGCGCGTCGGCCAGCGACTGGCGGACGTGAGCGCGCAACGCGGGGTCGTCGATCGCGATCGTGCCGGCGCGAATCTTCTCCGCAAGCTCAACGCTGAGCGACTCGACCTCGCCGTCATGACCGAGCATCGCGACGAGCCGCGAGCGCTCTGCGGCGGCCTGCGCCCCGCGCAGTTCAAGCTCGCGGCGCACCGTGTTGAGCACGTTGACGGTGACGCGGGTCTGGAAGCGATGATACCCGTCGAGAGTCGGCATCAGCTCGGTCTCCAGGTATTTTACGGCGGCTTCGAGAAGAGTTGCGGCCTTCGGGGTACTCTGTGGCATTAGTCAGTCCTGTAGTCAGTCGCGGCCCTCGATCAGATTCAAGAAATCCCACAGCGGCTCCTCGACGCGGCGGCCGATCGCGCAGCGCTCGATCCCCACTTCCTCGACGCCGCGCGTGCCCATGCTGAAGCATCCGATTCCCCAGCGCACGCTGCCATAGGCTTCCCAGAAGCGCACGTGGGCCGGATCGACCGAGTGTCCGCTCGCTTTCTCGTACGCCTCGAACAAATCTTCGCGCGTGCCGAAGCCGCCGACCGGTTTCTTGCCGCCGAAGCGCCACGTCTTTACGCACACCCAACCGAGGTCCTGCATCGGGTCGCCGCTCTGCCCTATTTCCCAATCAAGCACGAGCCGAATTCCTTCTTCGCCGACAATGAAATTTCCCGCGCGGAAGTCGCCATGCACGACGGTGTGCCGAGTGTTTTTTGGAGCGTGTTGCTCCGCCCACTTGAGACCCAGCTCCAGTGCCGGTGAATGAAATCCATAGAACTCGATGATCCTGCGTTGCGCAGCGATATGTTGCGCGGGCGTCAGCTTCATCAGAAACGGAACTTCGGCGACTGGGATGCGATGAATGGCTGCGAGAATCGTGCCGCACTGCTTCGCCATCGACGCGCGCGCACCGGCGAAGCGTTCTTCGCGCAGAATCTTTGTGGCGAGCGTCTCGCCCGCGACTCTTTCGGTGACGTAGCCGCCGCCGAGTCCATCGTCAGGCTGCAGAATCGCGCGCACGCGAGGCGCCGGGACGCCTGCCTTCACCGCCGCGATCATCAGGCGCGCGTCTTCTTCCGCGATAAGATGCGGCGAGACTCCCGCCAGCGGATTGCTCTCGTCGTTGGCGCGCGGACTGGCGAGTTGCAAGATGAATTGCGCGCGAGTGCCCGCGACCTCCGCGTCGAACGACCAGGTCGTCTTGTTCGCGCCGCCCGTCAGGCGTTGCAGGTCGTAGATCGTTCCCGGCGCACCGATGTGACGCGCAACCGCCGTCTGAACGCGCGCGCCGAAGTCTTCGCTGCTCATCTCGCGAGCGCCCTACTCTTCCGCCACCTTCCGGTCTTTGAAAAATCCGAACAGGTACTGCGCGACGCGCCGCATCTGGATTTCTTCCGATCCCTCTGTGATGCGGTAACGCCGATGGTGCCGGAAGATGTGCTCGAACGGCTTGTGCCGCGAGTATCCGATCGCGCCATGCACCTGCATCGCGCGGTCCGCCGCGTCGCACACGAGCCGGTTCGCGCGGTAGTTGCACATCGCGACCTTGTCCGAAAGTTTTAGCGCGACCTCGGGCTTCGACATCTGATCCATCTGCCACGCCGTCTTCTGAATGAGATTCCGAATCATCTCGGCTTCGGTGTGCAGCTCGACCAGCGGCCATTGAATCGCCTGGTTGCTCGACAGCGGTTTGCCGAACGGCTTGCGCTGCTTGGAGTACTTCACGCTTTCGTTGATGCAATATTGCGCGGCGCCCAGCGAACTCGCCGCCTGCCTGATGCGATTCTCGTGGACAAAAAGTTGCGCCACCGCCAATCCATTCTCAGGATCGCCAAGGATCGCGTCGGCCGGCACTTGCACGTCCGTCAGCGAGATGCGCGGATGATCGGTCGGCATGTTGAAGGTCCACATGTACTCTTCGATTTTGAAGCCCGCGCTCTTGGTCGGGACGATGAAGCAGGTGATTCCGCGCGGGCTGCCGTCTTTGCCGGTGGTGCGCGCAAAGACGAAATCGTGAGTGGCGACGTGCAGGCCGGTGTTCCACATCTTGGCGCCGGTGATTCGCCAATGGTCGCCGTCGCGAACGCCGCGCGTCTCCATCCAGGTCGCGTCGGATCCGTGATTCGGTTCCGTGAGTCCGAACGCGATGCGCATCGATCCGTCGAGCAGCTTCGGGATGAATTCTTTTTTCTGCTGCTCGTTGCCGAAGTCGCGGAACATCAACACCGTCGGCAGATTCCCGACGATCGAGCTTTCGTTCTGCAAATCGTTATGCAGCCCGAGCCCCTTGGCCGCCAGGTACTCGCGGATCACCGCCATCGCGAGGTTGGTGCCGTCCTTGCCGCCGTATTCCTTGGGCAGCCCGTAGCGATAGTGTCCGGCCTTGTCGGCGCGCCGGCGCATCTCGCCGAGCAGCGCTTCCCATTCGTGGCGCGGCAGTCCATCGCGCTCGAAGTCGGTGCGCGCCCATTCGCGGCGATGGTCGAAAAAACGGATGTTGTCGTTCTCGCGCTCGAGCGGCTTGATTTCTTTCTCGATGAACGCGTCGAGCTCGGCGAGGTAGGCTGTTACATCGGCAGGAATATTAAAGTCCACGGCGTTTCTCCTGAAGCGAAAGCACTATGTGCGAGGCGTACCAAACTGCGCTCGCGAACGGAAGCGGAACTTATTTCGACAGGAACTCGCGCAACTGGTTGGCGAGCTCCACCGGTTTTTCCTCGGGGATGAAATGGCCGCAATCGGCGATCGAGCCGCCGGATGCGTGGATCGCGACGCGGCGGAGCGATTCGACTACGAGATCGCCGCGGCCGCGCGCGCCGCCGCCGCCGAGTCCCAGCGTCGGCATCGGAAGTTTGAATCCGGTCGCGAACGTCGCGCGATTGTCGGCAACGTCTTGCGGAAGCGCGCGGTAGAAGTTGAAGCCCGCGCGCATCGCGCCCGGCTGCGAGTAGGTGCGCACATATTCGGCGATGTCGACGTCGCCAATCGCCCCGGCCACGTCGCATCCGTTCATGTAGAAGAATTCTAGATAGAGCCGCTCGCGGCCGAAGACGAGGGCTTCCGGAAGATCGGGCACCTGATGGAACAGGTGCCACCATCGCTGGCCGCCGCCGATCGGGCTGCCGGCGGGTTGATCGCCGGGGACGGGCACGTCGAGCAGCGCGAGGTGCGTCACTTCTGCGGGATGATCGGCGGCGAGGCGAAACGCAACGGGCGCGCCCCAATCATGGCCGACGACGGCGAAGCACTTGTTTCCGAAATGGCTGTGCATCAGCAGCCAGATGTCGTTGGCGACGGTCTTCTTGTCGTAGCCGGTACTGGGACGAGTGGAATCGCCGAGGCCGCGCAGGTCGGGCGCTACTACCGAGTACTTGTCGGCGAGCAGCGGCATGACGTGCCGCCATTCGTACCAGGTCTGCGGCCATCCGTGCAGCAACACGACCGGCGGCCCTTGCCCCATCGTGACATAGTGGATCCGCACGCCGTCGAGGTTGGCGTAGTGATGCGAAAATTCCGGCATCAAACGGCCGATTCAGTTCGCCGCCGCCACTCGCTCGCGGCGCGACTTGGTCAACGCGTCGACGTCGAACTTGAACAGCCGCGCCGCATTCAGGCCGAGGATTTTTGCGCGCGCGTCTTCCGGCAGCCCGCCCATCTCGCGCTCGATCGCTTCCGCCGAATGCGGCCAGCTGCCCTCGTGATGCGGATAGTCGTTCGCCCAGAGGAAATTGTTGGTCAGGTTGTATTTCACCGCGAGATCGAGGCCGACCGGGTCTTCCTGGAACGACGCGTATCCATGTTTGCGGAAATACTCGCTCGGCAGCATCTTGAGCCGCGGCAGCGCCCACATGTGATGCTTGTGATAGGCCTCGTCCATGGCTCCCAGAGCCCACGCGACCCATCCGATGCCGGATTCGATCGCGGCAAACTTAATTCCCGGGAAACGCTCGAGCACGCCCGAGCCGCACAGATTTGCGACCGGCTCGATAGTCGGGACCAGTGAGTGCGAAACGTAGTTGATGACGGCGCCGCCGTCCTTTCGCGCCGCGCGCGGATCGCGTCCGGTCGAGACGTGGAAAGTGATCGGCAGATCGGCTTCCTGGATTACAGCCCACATCGGATCGAAAATCGGAAGATTGTAGTTGGGATGCCGCGCGTCATGCGCTCCGAAAATCGGCTTGCACGGCAACGTGAGGCCGCGAAACCCCAGCTTGGCGACCCGTTCGATTTCCTTGATCGAGCCCGGCAGGTCGGCAGTCGCGATCGCGGCGAGCGGCGACATACGGTCGTTGTATTTCGCGAACGTCTCCCACGCCCAGTCGTTGTAAACGCGGCACTGCGCGTGCGCAAAGTCGGCGTCAGTGGTCGCCCACATCGAAAGACCCTTGTTTGGGAAAATCACTTCCGCGTCGACGCCGTCGCGGATTTGATCCTTCAGGCGCTGCTCGGGATCCGAGCCCGCCTTTGCGCGCACGTGATCCTCGCCGAACAGAGGATTGTCGAGCAAGCGCGAGCGAGCCCATCCTTCTGAAATGGCCCACTTAACGCCATTCGCATCGACCTCGATTCGCGGCAGCCGATCGCGAAACTTGCGATCGATCCGCTCGTACCAGAGATTTCCTGGTTCGGCGCAGTGACAGTCGGCCGAGACCATCAGGTACTTGTCGGGATCGTCGGGATGCGCCGTGCGCATCCATCCCGCATGCCCGGGAGTCTCGAGTCGCCAACGATTTGGTTCGTTGATTTCGTTGATATCTGCGCCTGCCATTGCGATACCTCCGAAGCGATCGCGTCGATTCGCTACAACCGTATGTTAGACGGCCCCCGCGAACTGTCAAGGAAGCGCTATACTGCCTCACATACGTTGGTCAGATGAAAAGCAATGCCATGGTCGTAATCGTGATGGGAGTGACGGGCGCCGGCAAGACTACGATCGGGCGCGCACTCGCGTCGGCGCTCGGATGGGAATTCCACGACGGCGACGACCTTCACACCGACGCGAGCAAGCGCAAGATGCATCAGGGGATCGCGCTCGATGACGCCGATCGCGCGCCATGGCTGATCGCGATTCGAAAGTTGATCGAGGCGATACTCGCGAGCGACCGCGGCGGTGTCATCGCATGCTCGGCGCTCAAGCAAGCGTACCGCGACGAGATCGTCGTGGATCCAAACTCGGTGAAGGTCGTCTATCTGAAAGGATCGAAAGAAGTGCTTGCCGAGCGGCTGCGCGATCGCTCGGGACATTTCATGAATCCGGATCTCCTCCAGAGTCAGTTCGACACGCTCGAAGAACCGCACGACGCGATCGTTGTCGATGTCGCAGCGGCTCCTGAAGCCATCGTCAACGAGATCAGATCCCTGCTTGGTCGTTAACGCGGCGGGAGCTTACTCAGCGGTGATCGGCGGCGTCTCGCTTAGGTTCGGTGAAAGTTCTTCCAGCGTCTTGCCGCGAGTCTCGGGGATGAACCACCAAACAAGCGCGACGCCGAACAGCGGTCCAATCGCGAAGATCGATGCCGCGTTGCCCAGCCCGCCCAGCGGAGCCGAGAGCAGACCGATTGCGAGCGGCGACAGCGCCCAGCAGATCTGCCCGATTACCTGAACGCACAGGCTATAGCCGGTTGCGCGAATCGCGGTCGGGAACAATTCTGTCGAGAGCGCGGAAGTGGCGGTGCGCGCCGCTTGATACGCAAACATCGTAAGCACTTCGCCGGCGAGGATCCCGCGATGAGTGTCGCTGGTGAACAAAACGAACATCGCGACCCCCGACATCAGGTAGAAGAAACTGGCGGTAAACTTTCGCCCCAACCGGTCCATCAGATATCCGCTAAGCATGCTGCCGATGGTGCCCATCGCGTAGGCGAGAATTATCGCGCTCGAAATCTGGTGCGACTTCCAGTGATGATCGCGTTTGGCGAAGAGCGGGAAGTAAGTGACGGTCGGGCCGCCGATCAATCCGATCGAGTTCCACAGCCCAGCCATGACCAGCAGTCGCGAGCGGTACGGTCCCGCCAGCGGCGCCAGGCAGTTGCGAATCGAAGTCCAGAACGCGGGACGCGCCTGACCTGCCATCGTCCGCACCCGTTCATGCGCGACGAACCGAGCCGTCTCGCGCAGTCCGCGCCGCAGGTACCACACCATCACCAGCGGCGCGATCCCGAGCAGGTACATCCCGCGCCATCCCCATCGCGACTCCGCCATCAGCGCGTATGTCAGTGCCGCTGCGGTCACGCCGAGAAACGCCACCATGTGCAATGCCGCGATCGCGCGCCCGCGCCGCGCGTCGGGAAACTCCTCGCTGATCATCGTGACCGCGACCCCGAACTCGGCCGCCAGAAATATCTGCGCCGCACTCTGAAAAATCGTGAACGACCCGACTCCTCGCGAGAGCGCAGTAAACAACGTGAGCGTCGTGTAGCAGAGCACGGTCACGGAGATGATCGGTTTTCGCCCGTAACGATCGGCCAGGATCACGACGAAGAACGACAGCATCCCGCCGAACCGCACGATCGTCGCCATCAGCCCGATTGCGGGATCGGCGAGGTGAAAGGTCCGCGCGATTTCGGGCGTCGCCAAGTGGAAGATCGTGATGTCGTAACCCTCGAAAATCGTGGCCGACATCAACATCGCGAACAACGCCGCCAGGTATCGCCGCGGACGCGGAATCCACCCGGCAGAGTTCGGTTGATCTAATGAGCGGTTTGGTTGAACGGCCGTCATCGCGAGGCTTGCGCGCGAGGCGCACGTCGACTTTGAGGGTTTCAGATCGCGAAACCCCCGGCAAGCCGCCTCTCGATGCGACGGGTTACCTCGAAATGCCGACGAGTTTTATGTGTTGCGGACTGTTCGCAGCGTCATCGCGAAGCTCGAGCGTCCCCACATATTTGCCGGGTTTATGCGGGGCGAACTCGACCGAAATCGTGCATGTGCCACCGTTCGCGGCGAGCGTGTTGCAGGTGTTGGCCGTGACGTTGAATGGCGGAGTGGCTGCAGGAGCCGTCATGAACAAGATCTCCGCCGCACCGTTGTTAATCAATATAATGCTCTGAGCGGTACTGACGGCGTCGGACGCGACGTTTCCAAGCCTGATCGTTTTCGGCGTCTTCAGTTTCGGCGCGACGGCTGCGCCCTTCAGTTTGATTGCGCGCACCCCGTACTGGGCGTTGCTGTTCAGCTGCAACTGTCCGGTTCGCTTGCCCTTCTGAGTCGGGGCGAATGCGATCCCGAGCGTACAGGTGGCGCCCGCCTGCAACACTGTCGGACAATTGTTCGACGCCACGACAAATCCGCTGCTCACCGTCGGCTCCCACATCGTTACCTGCGCCGTCGCCGCCGTGTTGATCACTGTTACGTTCGCCGTCTTGCTCTGATGCCCCACGATCTGTTTTGAAAATGAAAGCGCCGTGGGGTGTGCTACGAGCGTCGCAAACACCGGGCTTGGCGACGCGCTCGGCATCGGCGTCGCAGTAGGCGTCGGCGTATCGGTGGGACTTGCCGCGACGGTCGCCGTCGCAGTGCTCGTCACAGTCGGCGTTGCCGACGCATCAGGCGTAGCTGTGACGCTCACAGTCGCCGTCGGCGTCGCGGTCACGGTCGCAGTCGCCGTCACAGTGGCGGTCGCCGTCGCCGTTGCCGTTGCAGTCGGGGTCGCCCCTCCCCTTCCATTGGGGAACAATCCGAACACGGCAAGTTGGTTCTGCGTTCCTACGTAAACGAATCCGTTGGCGACCGTCGGCACCGTAAACTTCACCGCCGGGCCCGGGTGATCGGCCTTGAACTGGCTACTGTCGTAAAGCTCCGACTTCAGATTTGTCGCATCGAACGCATAGAGAACCGCGGGACCACCCGACGACCATGCGCCACTGTTGATCATCCACATGATACCGCCGGTCGTTCCGTTCGCGGAGATAACCGGCGACGCGCCCGGAAACGGAAACAGAAACGCCGTCGCAGCCGCCATCGGCGGTGTCTGGATCAGCCCGTTCGAGATCACAAACATCTTCGGCTGATCGGTGATGCCTACCGTGTAGATCATGTTCTGCAGCCCGACCCCCGGCACGTTTCCCTGCCAGTATGCTGGCGTGCTGAACATCCCGCCGACTTCGTCCGTCACTTCCTGCACCATCATGTCCATGCCGGCGTTGAATCCGCCCATACTGTCGCGATTGACCAGGTAGAGGTAGCCCAGCTTGCCGGCGCCAATCATCAAATGAGGATTCGGCCCCGGCTGATCCGGCAACAGCAGGTTGCCGCCCGATCCCATGTCCAAGTCCTCGTCATCGAGCAGCGTCTCGTTGAGCGGCGTGAATGAACTGGTCACTGACATCGTTCCCGTCGTTCCGACTCCCGGCGTCAGCCGCAGGAAGCTGTCGCCATAGTTCACTGGCGACGCGCCCGTATCGAACGTTCCGTTCCCCGTGATCGTGATCAAATCGCCGTTGGTGTCGACACCCGGGCCGCATCCCGCTTCCCAGATGCCGCCTTCGGTGCCGTTCGGCGTGGTGTTGTACACTACCTCCTGCACCAACGAATTTTCGTCATAGCCTAGAATCCAACCGTGATAAGGCTCGATGTCGCAATGCGATGCGAAGCTCAGATACACGACGCCGTTCGCAAGAGTCAGCGCCGGCCGATCCTGCTGCAACAACGGATTGAATGTAATAACGCCATTGACGGCATCTGACGCGGTGCCCGGCGCGCTCGCGGCAATCGTTACCGGACTATGCGGCTGCTCGAGGCCGGTCGTGATGTCGAGCGCGTGAAGTTGTTGCTGATAGCTGCCCGGCCCCAGCTTGACCTTCGACACCACATACAGCGTCCCGTTCCCGATAGCCGGGTCGATAACCGGCGTGGCAGTAATCCCGATAATCGGCGCCAGGTCACCGCATCCGAGATCACTCGACGGCACCGCGGTAATTCCCATCTTCGGATTGATAAAGCTCGTATGCCACAGCGGAGGTCCCGGGCTGTCCGCATCGAATGCATACACACTGTCGTTTGCAGTAGCGACGTAGACTACGTTGTGTGTCCCAAGCGCTGGGATCGCAACGTTCGGGACATACAGCGGCTCCGCGTACGCTGCGGCGTCGATCGTATCGGTGAACAGGAGGCCGAATTGCGACGGATTTACCGTCGCGGGAGTCAGCACGCTCTCGGCCAGGTTTTGCCCGGTGCGAAAATTGTCGTTGCGATAAAGAAACGTTCCGGTGTAGCCCGGCTCCAACGCGCGGGTGCCGCCCAGCCGAGACGCTCGCGTCTGACCCGCTCTGGCGATTCCGTTATCGCTCAAGGTAACCGCTACGATTACCACCGCCCCAACCAACACCAAACGCCGCAACAATCGCGCTGTCACTGTCCCCGCCGAATTTGAATTCCCCTTTGCGCACGCATTTTACTGACGTACCGGCAGTACGTCTACGGCAAAATGCAATTACGCGGGAAATCGCGCGTTAGCGCGGCGGGCTTCCAAAAGAAAAAAAGAAACAGGCCCGAAGTTCCGAGCCCGTTCCCAGGTTGGCCGCGATGCGTCTCCCCTCAACCCGCATCGCGCCGCGCATCGATCTCAGTCTGCGTACGCTATCGTCTGTCCGCTACCATCACTGCCGCATTGGTCATCCCCAGTTTCGGCGGCAGATCTCTCCAGTTATGCACCATCTTCGATATGATCATCGCCAGCGCGATTACGGCACCGACTATCAGGATCAGATCATGCGATGACCTCAGAACAGTCTTTGTGTTGACTCGCATCGAAATACCCTCCGTAAGCGCCTCGTCATCCGGCGCAACGCACCATCGCAAGAGTAATCTAAGCAAAGGCTGGACCATCAGAACGGTGAGGGTATTCGCCGGGCGAGAGAACGCGCCTAGCGTGAATTTTTACCTTTGACTGAGCGGGTTATTCAACAATTTTCACTTTTGCCTGACCAGATCGGAATGTTTTGTCGATCCGTCTATTTGTAGCATCGGCCTCAAAACTTTCGTTGCACCGCTGCACCTGGTCTCAAATCGATCTTCGATTCAATTTCGCCCCGCGGCGCCGCGCTGTCACGGCGTGACGCCCGCATGAAATACCGGCGTCGGCGTCGCGGTCGGCGTGCGCGTGGCTCTCGGCGTGCGAGTCGGCGTCGGCCTGGGCGTAGGAGTGCGCTTGGGCGTACGCGTCGGCGTCGGTTTGCGTGTCGGTGTCGAGGTTGCCGTCCGCGTCGGCGTGGCGGTTGCGGTCGGCGTGGCGACTTCTCCGCTCAGCAAGATCGTTCCCCACCACGTTCCCCACGTGTTGCCGGTGCTCGCGTACTCCTGGATCGTCCACATGTCGACGTCGTTGATCGGATCGACAGCGACGTTGCTGTAGTCGCCCCATCGATTGTCGCCAGTTCCGAAGTCCTTGAAGTACGGCGCCTCGCCCGCCTTAAACACCGTATCAGCCTCGAGCGTGTTCAAAGGATCGCCATGGCGCCGAAACGAATAGTTGGCGCTCGCATATTGAGCCGCGCCAAATCGCGAGTACCCAAGCATCATGTCGTCGTTCGCGTTGACGTCCAGCGTCGGATACGCGTAGTCGAAAGCATTCGACGGATCGTCGCGCGCGCCAAGTTGCTGCACGACGCCGACACTGCCGCTAGCCGTGTTGATCTGCCACCACTGCGCCGACGCTCGCGTCGGCGTTCCCGTCGCGGGAAAGAACGCCGTCTGCGCCGCCCAGATGGATCCGTTTCGATAAACGCAATTCTCGATTCGGTCGTCGTCGGTATCGATTCGCGCAGTCGATCCGAGCTGCGGCGCAAAGTTTTCAGCGCCCGAATCCTGCCATGCGTGCGCTGCCTTCGGAAATGCGACCCCGATCGTCAGCACTTCCGCGCCGACCGCTCCCGTGATCGTACTCATTCGAAGCGTGCCCTTCGCGCCGTCCCAGTTCCGCACCAGGTACTCGATCGGAATCGTGCTGTCGTGGGTCACGGCCGGGTAGTCGGTGAATCCCGTCGGATCGTGAAACACCGTGTATCGGCCGGCGCCGGCCGCGTACAAATCGGCCTTGTCGAATGCGTAAATATTCGACGCGACGAACGCGCCCTCGCTCACGGTGAAGACGTTGGTCTGCACGACGATCCAGTCGCCGTTGAAACCCAGCGTCGGATAGTCCGCCCAACTCGCGCCGGCCGCATCGACGCTGACCTTGTACAGATTCCACCCACCGGTCGGATCGTTGGTCTGCGACACACCGATCAGAACGTATGCGGTCGGCGATTCAGCGTTCGCGCCCGACGAAATGATCCAGCGGCCCGCGTCGCGATCGAACAACACCCGCGGATCGAACGCTTCAGAGATTCCGCCAAGACTCGCCCAGAACGACGCGATCGGAACCGAGCTTAGAACGACTCCGGTGCGCGTCTCGATCGTCAAGTTGCTGTTCAGCACGACCATCAGATGGTTCGGGCCGACCGTCCCCTGCGTATCTGGCGGAATGACCGCGCCGTTGTCGCCGCCGCCAGGAAAATTAGCCCTGCGAATGCGATGCCGCTTCCTTGATCGCTCGCCGTTGTCTTCATTGATACTGTCGGCCGGATCAAAACCGTCGCTTTCGTCGGCTTGTGCGGCGCCTACACGTCCCGCAGTCGGCCGATGGATCATCAGGCGCGCAGGAGTCTTTTCGTCCTGAGCCGATCGAGACGCTTCGTTCGAAAAATTCGCAGTCGCTCGGCCCGACGCGATCGCATGCTCTCCCAAAATTTCAGCTTGAGCCGCCGGCGGTGTCTGCGCACGCGCGGGCGTTATCAACCCGGGAGTCCACGCCGACGCCACCCCAATCCCGAACGCAGCGGCGACGACGAAGAGCAGGCAATTGGAGCGTGGCGTGGTCGATGATCGGCTTTCTCGCAACTAATGGTCCTCCGGGACGCGCGACGTACGCGCATCGCAAGGCCAATTAGAGCAAGGGTTAAGCCGCTCACACGTTCATTAGCGATCCAACGAAGATAAAGGCGAACACAAGTTAATAGCAGTTCGATCTGTTCGCGAATTTCAACTCGCAAAGAAAAGCATCCGCCGCCTTCCTTTGCTTATCACTGGCAGCAGCGTGCAGTGTGTCTCAGCGCGGGACACCGCCTGCAACAGATCGCTACGCCAGTCTGAGTCATCCTATTCAGAGCCTGTGCCCGCTCAGATCGGCGGTGATATATAAAATCGATCACCGCTCCCCAAAAAGGAACTCACATGAACGGCAGGAATATCGCCATCAAAGCGCACGACGGCGGAACTTTCAGTGGCTATCTCGCGACGCCCGCGTCGGGCTCGGGTCCGGGAATTTTGGTGTTACAGGAAATTTTCGGCGTCAGCGCGCATATCCGCTCGGTCGTTGATCGATGGGCCGAAGAAGGATACGTCGCGCTCGCGCCCGATCTTTTCTGGCGGCTCAAACCCGGCGTCGATCTCGGTTTCAGCCCCGACGACGTCAGGACCGCGCGCGAACTTGGCGGCCGCTTCGATATCGACCAGGGCGTGCGCGACATGGGCGACGCGATCGCCGCGATGAAAATGCTTCCTCAGTTCAAGGGCAAGGTCGGAGCGATCGGATATTGCCTCGGCGGCCGTCTCGCATTCCTGGCTGCGGCGCGGCTCGGCGTCGACGCGGCCGTCAGCTACTACGGCACGCGGATGGACGGGCATCTCGACGAAGTGCAGTCGGTGCGATGCCCGATCATGTTCCACTTCGGCGGCAACGATGCGGCGGTGCCGCCCGAAACGCGCGACAGAATTCGCGCAGCGTTCAGCGCGCATGACGATGCGGAGTTTTACGTCTATACCGACGCGGGCCACGCATTCAACAACGATCGCCGCGCCGAGGCTTACAACCCGTTCGCGGCGCAGCTGGCGCGCTCGCGATCGATCGGGCTGTTTCGGCGAACGCTCGGGCCGCGCTACGACCTGAGCGCGTTGTGGGACAATCACTCCGATCAGGAATTCAAATATCGCGATACCGACGCGACGATCGCCACGATGACAGCCGACGCCTACGTCAATCACGTGCCGACATTGACCGGAGGTTACGGCGCGAAGGAACTGCATCGCTTCTACAAAAACCATTTCATCTCGCGCCTGCCGCCGGACACGAAAGTCGTGCCGGTTGCGCGGACGATCGGGCCCGACCGCGTTGTCGACGAAGTGATCTTCTGCTTCACGCATACATGCGAAATCGACTTCATGGTTCCTGGCATCGCGCCGACCGGAAAATACGTCGAGGTGCCGCTCGTCGTCGTGATCGAATTTCATGGCGACAAACTTTACAACGAACACATCTACTGGGATCAGGCATCGATCCTCGCGCAGCTCGGCGTGCTCGATCCCAAAGGCTTTCCGATCGCGGGAATCGAAAGCGCGGGCAAGGCGCGCGGCGACAACGTGCCGTCGAACGCGATGATGCCGACGTGGAAGAACAGCGAGGGCAAGAGCTGACATCTGGATGGGCGCGGATTGGTCGGGTACGATCGCGCGATGGCTATCAAGCGAGTTTGCGTTTATTGCGCGTCGAGCCGGCAGTGCGACGCGACCTATCACGATGCCGCGGCGCGGCTCGGGCGCGAGTTGGCGCGAAACAGGGTTACACTGGTTTACGGTGGCGGCAGTGTCGGATCGATGGGGCATCTGGCGGACGCGGCGCTGGCTGAGGGCGGGCGCGTTGTCGGCGTGCTGCCGCGGTTCATGTACGACCTCGAATGGGGGCATCGCGGGTTGAGCGAATTGCTGATCGTAAACGACCTGCACGAGCGCAAGCGGATGATGATCGACGAGGTCGATGCGGTGATCGCGCTGCCGGGCGGATGCGGCACGCTCGAGGAATTGTTCGAAGCGATCACGTGGAAGCGGCTCGGCTTGTTCGGCGGTCCGATCGTGCTGGTGAACACCCTGGACTTTTACACGCCGTGCGTGAAGTTCCTCGAAAGCTGCATCGAGCGGCGCTTCATGGACGAGCGTCATCGCAAGATGTGGTCGCTCGTCGAGCAACCAGAAGATGTGCTCGACGCGATCGCGGCCGCGCCGGCGTGGCCGCATGAGAATCGCAACTTCGCCGCGCTGTGAATCTGAAACAAACATTGTTCTAGGTGCGGTTTGGGGAGTTTTTTGAGATTTTTCTTTCTCCTCGATCTCTTCGGGCGAGTTCGCTTGCGAGCGGGCGAGGAAGTCGTGGACAGCATTGAGAGTGACGGCGGGCGGTGAGGCGGGAACGGCTGGGACCGTTTGGTTGGGGAGGAATGGTTCGCGAGTGGGAGTTGAGGGAAGCATCGCGAATAGTATGGCAGATGCCACTGACAACGGTTGTCGTACTTAGATGTGAAACCCTTCCATGGGTTTCACGCTTCCTTGGGCAGGGGTGACCCCTGCACTCAGTATTAAGAGGGCTGTTGGTGGAGGCCGGAGAAATTGTCCTGGGCCCAGGCCGTGTGTACGCCACTTATGATCGCCATCGCCAGGATAGCGATCGTTAAGTACCTACCCTTTCGAATAGCCATTTGAACCTCCCGAGAGTTTCGTTAGTGCTCCAGTGAGAGTTTCACGATCTTTCGACGTAAGGTTTTGTGCGAGCGGCTCCTTAATCGACGATTGCGATTAACCATGCGTCACACGGCGCGCGTGGGTCTACTTGTACTTTTGGTCCAATAGGACTGAAGGGCGCGGGGGGAAGAATCGAGAGCTAGCTTTCGATTTTTTTTATGGCGGCGGTGTGGTCGTGGGAGAGATCGGCCTTGAGGAATTCTTCGGTGCCGGGAGTGCCTAGCTCGAATTCGGGCGTGTGATGGATTTTGATCGTCACGTCGCGCGTGCGGCAATCGAGCATGTGGCCGCCGGCGGTGCGGTCGGCGGTGATGAAATGCAAGTGATAGCCGGGGACGTTGACGCCGCGCAGGTAGTCGGGCGTGAAGAAGCCGACGATAGCGCCCTCGACGTCGTGGAATTCGAAGACTGGTTCCTCGCGAGCGGCGGCTTCGAGGCCGACTGACTTGTCCTGCATAGCGACGGCGCGAGTCTTCACGTAGTCGAAGCGGCCTTCGATGCGCACGGCGTGGAAAATGTTCTGCGAGGGGAGCATCGTGGCGACCTTCGCGAGCATCTCGGGCTGGGTGGAGATTCGGTCGAGGCGCGCGCTCTCGTCGGCCTTGAAAAAACTCACTGTCGCGAATGGGGTGCGTGCGGAATCTTCGACAGGATGCGCGTGGCCGTCGGCGCGGACCTGGAAGACCTTGCCGTCGAGCTCGATCATCTCGCCGTCGAGACCGTCGAAGGTGCCGAGGCCGAAATCGCCGTGAGTCTTGAGCTCGCCCATCGTCATGTCGCCGGTGGAGGCGCCTTCCATCAGGGCGTTGACGGTCGAGGTTTGGAAGACGGTTTGATCTTCGTCGCCGAGGAGGCGCTCGAGGGCGTGGATGACGATGGCGGATAGGGATTGGCCGGTTTGTTTGCGGCGCGCGCCGAGTTGTTGCGCGAGCGCGGGCGGGAGGTGGATGCGGAGGGTGAGGTGTTTGGGCATTGCGGGAGTTTAGCGGAGTCGCGTGGTGGCTGGCGACCTAACCCCTAACCCCTTCCCATAGTGGGAAGGGGAACAAGAGGGCGCGGATCGCCGAGATACTCATTGGATGCGGGGACGCGGAACCGGTACCGGCTGCGCGTGCGCGCAGCTGTCCGGAAGCCAGCAGCCATTTGCCTCCCGTCGCTAACGCTCCCGTCGTCAGGGTGACACAAAGAGCGAAGCGGCTCGTAGCGTGGGGGGATCTCGGCGACCTAACCCCTAACCCCTTCCCATAGTGGGAAGGGGAACCAGAGTGCGCCGACGGCTGATATTCTCATTGGATGCGGGGACGCGGAACCGGTACCGGCTGCGCGTGCGCGCAGCTGTCCGGAAGCCAGCAGCCATTTGCCTCCCGTCGCTAACGCTTCCGTCGTCAGGGTGACACATACGCGTCGCTAACGCTTCCGTCGTCAGGGTGACACAAAGAGCGAAGCGGCTCGTAGCGTGGCGGATCCCGGCGACCTAACCCCTAACCCCTTCCCATAGTGGGAAGGGGGAACCAGAGAGGGAGGTGAGTCCTAGCGGAGCGCGGTCGCGAGGCGGCTTGCGCTTAGGTCGCTCTTGAGTCTGCCGCTGCGTACTGCTTGCGCGAACGTTTTGTAGTCGCGCTCGACTTGATCGGCGTAGGCCGCGGCGTAGTCGGCGATTGCGCGATCGAAACGATCGGTGCTGCCGAGGTAGCCTGCGAGCGTCGCCGCGTCGCCGGCCTTGGCATGAGCGCGCGCGAGCGTCAGGCCGCAGAGTCCGGCATAGCCACGCATGATGGCGGGTGTGTGCGTTTCGATGTCGGCGGCGAATTTCATATCGCGCAACTGGCGAATGTAGAAGTCGCGGCCGGCGGGGCCGCGCGACCATCCGAGGAAAATGTCGCTCGCGGCCTGCATCAGGCGCTGGCCGACGACGACGCGTTCGCCGTTGTGGGCTTGAGGCGTTCCACCAACGTAGGGTTCGAGCACCGAGGGGCGCGCTTCCTTGATTTGCAGGAACAAGGGATCGTCGGGAGTGGAAAGCAGTAGGACGACGAAGCATCGCGTACCGACGCTGCCGACGCCGACGACTTTTGTCGCGACGTCAACCACCTTGAAGCGATCGAAGAGCTGCCGACGTTCCCGCGGCAAAGTGTCGCGATAGGCTTTCAGGAAGTCACTGATGACGCGGTCAGTCGCCGGCGACCTTTCAGTATGAAAGAGCAGCGGCGGCTGATCGATGATGCGCGGGAGCCCGTTAACGTTCGCGGTGATTTTGTGGAAGACGTGTTCGTGGGTCTGGCGGCGCGCGCGAGCGATCAGTTTGTTCAGGCGAGTGATCACCCTGGGGTCGTGGCCGGCGAGGCGGCGCATATCGTCGATGGTAATTTCGGAGTACCAACTTTCGAGGACGCCGGTCTTCGCGCGCTTGCGCATCGACTCGCGATAGGAAGAGACGCTGCGGAGGACGATCTCGCGCTCCTGGGCGGCGGTGAATCCGCGCCAACGGCTGGCGAGGACAAAGCTCGCGGCGAGGCGCTTGAGATCCCACTCGAAGGGAGCGGCGAGGGTTTCGTCGAAGTCGTTGATGTCGAAGGCGAGGTTGCGCTCGGGAGTTGCGAAGCCGCCGAAATTCAGCAGATGGCAATCGCCACAGGCCTGAACGATGATTCCGCTTTGCGGCGTGCGGAACAGATCGTACGCTTGCACGGCGGCGGTGCCGCGAAAATACGCGAAGGCAGAATGAAGCATGCGGCCATGCCTGATCGGCACCAGGTGATCGACGCGATCTTCGTTGGAGGCCTCGATGAGGCCGACTACGTCGCGCTTCTGGCCCTGGCCGAATACGACTTTGCTGTGCGACGCGCGCGGGCATTTTTCGCGCAGCGCTTTGCCGGCCTGCAACCGTTGATCATTGGTGGGAATTACAGGCTTCCGCATATTGGAGAACCGCGGGAGCGGCCGGGCGCATCTAGTTGTTCGGCACCAGATGGCATTCAGGCGAGATTGACTTGATGCCGCCGCTTTCGGTTTGGAATGAGAAGGCCTGACCCATCGCAGCGGTGACCAGGTAATTGTCGCCGTCCCTGGAGTAGGTCACCGCCAAGGTTACCGGCGCAAGCGGTGTGGCCATCGTCATCGTTTTGTCGCCGAACTCGATTGCGCCGAGCTGAAAGCATTCGTTGCCCTGGTTCGGAGCCAACTTCCATTTGCCGAGGAGAGGATTCGATTTCGAGCATCCCGAGGCGACGAAGAGCGCGCCACAAGCGACCAGCAAGCGCAGATACCGCATGTAAGTTTTCTCCCTGTCAGTTTTTCGAAAGAGTCGGGCTTCCGCTCGCGGAACAAGATCAAGTCCGTCGCGAGCTTTCGGGGAGCAGAGCAGATCGTGAGCGGAATGGAAAGAGCGCGGAGCTTTTGATCGGATGCGGCGACGTGGAACCGGTACCGGCTGCGCGTGCGCGCAGCTGTCCGGAAGCCAGCAGCCATTTGCCTCCCGTCGCTGACGCTCGGGTCGTCAGGGTGACAGACTGGGACGCGCCACTGTTTACTTGGGGTCGGTGACGGGTTGGACGTTTTCGCCGTCGCGGGCGGCCTGGCCTACATTGACGGCGACCTTATCGGTTGGATTTATGCCCGATAGGACTTCTACCGTCTGGCCGTTGTCATAGCCCAGGGTTACTTCGGCGAGGTGTAACTGATTGTTGCGGACGACCGGGACGTAGACTTTGCCGTCGCGGAAAACGAGGGCGTCGTCGGGGACCATCGGGGAGCCGGTGCCCATCGCGACGGTGAATTCGGCGGTCGCGTACATCCCGGGGAAAAGCGCTTCGTCATCGTTGGCGAGATCGACTTCCACCAGCATCGTGCGCGTGTCGGGCGAGAGAGCGTCGGGATGACGCGTGATGGTGCCGGTAAATTTCCGGCCGGCGTAGCCGACAGCGGTAACGGTTGCCGCGTCGCCGTCCCTGATGAACGGCGCGACGTTCTGCGGCACGTACGTGAACACGCGCAGCGGCTTGTAGCGCGAGATCGAAATGATCGCGCCACTGCCGGGAGTGCCGGGGCTCGTAGTCGCGGGCACGAGGTGGCCGGGATCGATGTAGCGCGCGGTGACGATGGCGTCGAAGGGCGCGGTGATCGTTTCGTACTGCTGATTGGCGATGTCCTGCTGGAGGGTCGCGCGCGCCTGGAGCATCGCGGCGTGAGTCTCATCGGCGCTTTGCTGCGGGATCACCTGCGCACGCAGCAGCGACTGAAATCGTTTGTCGGTGGCGAGCGCGAGATTGTAGTTGGCGCGCGCGTTAGCGACCTGCTGATCGAGTTCCGGCGACGTGAGAATCGCGAGCAGTTGGCCTTTGTGGATGCGATCGCCCTTGTCGACCTTGATGGTCTTCAAGTAGCCGGGGACCTTGGCGTAGATGTCGGTCTCGTCGAAGCCGCGGATGGTGGCGGGCAGTTTGAGAGCGCGGGTCGGCGGAGTTTGCAAGACGTCGGTGACGAGGACGTGGGGGCCGGCCTGGTTTTCCTGCTCGAGCTCAGAAGTCTGGCGGCCGATCCACAGCTCGCGCGCGAGTACGAGGCCCGCGGTGGCGATCAGTGCGACGATTATCGCGACGATCCATCCGGCGAAGAACATTCCGCCGGGCGTGGGCACGTTGAAATTTTTCGGATCGTCTTCCATCTCGGAAATATTCTATGCGCCGGGGAGCGTGATTGCCTCGATTTCGAGGTCGCGCTGATGTTTGCCGATCAAGCTGCGGCTGAAGATCGAATAGACGGCGGGCACTACGAACAGCGTCATCGTCGTCGCCGCGATCAAGCCGCCGATGACGGCGCGGCCGAGCGGCGCATTCTGTTCGGAGCCTGAGCCGAGCGACAACGCCATCGGCAGCATCCCGAGAATCATCGCGAGCGCGGTCATGATGATCGGGCGGAAGCGGATGCGGCCCGCTTCGATTGCGGCGGCGAGCGGACTGTAGCCTTCCTCGCGCAGCTCGTTGGCGAAAGTGATCAGCAGGTTGCCGTTGGCGACGCCGACACCGACGGCCATGATCGCGCCCATCAGCGATTCGACGTTGATGGTCGTGCCAGTGATCGCGAGCATCCAGAGCACGCCGGCGAGCGCGCCCGGCACCGCCATCATGATGATGAAGGGTTCGAGCCACGACTGAAAATTCGCGACCATCAGCAGGTACACGAGAATGATCGCGAGGATCAAACCTTCGCCGAGGGTGGCGAAGGAATCGTGCATCGCCTGGCTCTGGCCGCGGATGACGACGCGCGTGCCGGCGGGCAACGGGCCGAGATTGTTGATTTCGTGCTGCACTGCCGAGGCGACGCTGCCGAGATCGCGGCCCTCGACGGCGGCGTCGACGTCGATGACGCGCTGCACCGTATAGTGCGCGACGACGGCGGGATCCCAGGTGTGAGTGATGAGGCCGAGGTTGCCGAGCAGCTGGGGCTGGCTAATCGTGGTGGTGGCTCCGGAAGCCGATGACACGGTTTGGCCGTTGATGCCGGTGCTCGACGAGGGCGTGCTGAGCGGAATGTTCGACAGCGTCGCGACCGAATCGATCAGATGCTGCGGCGCTTGCGCGACGACGTTGTAGTTAACGCCCGACTTCGGATCGAGCCAGAAGTTCGGCTGCAAGAGCGACGCGCCGGAGAGCGTCGAGAGCATGCTCGACGCGACCTGCTGCTGCGTGATGCCGAGTTGCAGCGCCTTGTCGCGATCGACGTTGACGCCGAAAGTCGGATAGTCCTGCGGCTCGGCGATGCGCAGATCGCTGACGCCGGGAATCTGGCGCATGCGATCCTGCATGCGCAGCGCGATGTCGTAATCGGCTTGCAGGTTGTTGCCGTTGATCTGCACGTCGATGGCGGCGGGCAGGCCGAAATTGAGGACCTGGCTCACGATGTCGGCGGCCTGGAAGTAAGCGGTCACGTTTGGAAAGCGTTCCGCGATGAGTTTGCGAATTTTATTCTGATAGTCGGCGGTCGGGTGATGATCGGGCTTCAACTGGATCAGCAAGTCGGCGTCCTGCGGGCCGATCGAGTCGGTGTGATAGAACGCGAGGTCGTACGAAATCGGCAGGCCGATGTTGTCGCTGATGCCCTCGAGTTCTTCGGCCGGCACGACGGTGCGAATCGCGCGTTCGATGTTGTCGACCATGTACTCGGTGTGCTCGACGCGCGTCCCGGTCGGCATCCGCAGGTGCAGGCTCATCATGCCGGCGTCGATGCGCGGGAAGAAATCTTCGCCGACGACGAGCAGCATCGCGAGTGAAGACACGATCAAAACGGCGACACAGGCGAGCGAGAAGTTGCGGCGCGCGATGAACTTGGCGAGCGCGAAGCGATAGGTCTCCTTGACCGATTCGAAGCGCGCGTCGAAAGCGGTGACGACGCGGGCCCACGCGCCGGTGCCGAGATGTTCTTCGTGGGTGTCGGGGAGCAGGTAACGCGCCATCGTCGGGACGAGCGTGCGCGAAAGCAGGTACGAGGTGAGCATCGCGAACACGACGGCGAGCGCGAGCGGGGTGAATAGAAATCGCGCGACGCCGGTCAGCAGCACGACCGGAAAAAAGACGATGCAGATGGCGAGCGTGCCGACGAAGGTCGGCGTGGCGATTTGCGATGCGCCGTCGAGAATCGCGACGAGCAACGGTTTGTGCATCGCGTGATTGCGGTGGATGTTTTCCACTTCGACGGTGGCGTCATCGACGAGCATCCCGACGGCGAGCGCGATCCCGCCGAGCGTCATCGTGTTGATGGTCTGGCCAGTCAGCTTGAGGCCGATGATGGCGGTGAGAATCGAAAGCGGAATCGACGTGATGACGATGATCATGCTGCGCGGCGAGCCGAGGAACAGCAGCACCATGATCGCGACGAGGATCGCGGCGGTCACGGCCTCCTGCACGACGTCGCGCAGCGCGGCGCGCACGAACTGCGACTGGTCGAACGTTAGCATCACGTTCAGACCCTTGGGCGCGGTGGCGCGGATGTCGGGCAGCTTTTTCTTGACCGCGTCGACAACGGTCAGCGTCGAAGCGTCGGCGTGCTTGACGACGAGCAGGTAGGTTGCCTGCTGACCGTTGAAGCGGACGACGTTTGTTTCGGGCTGATGCGAATCGGTCACGGGCGCCACGTCACCGAGAAAAACCGGCGCGCCGTTGAGGTACTTGATCGGCAGCTTGTTGAAGTCGGCGACCTTCGGCACCGACATATTCAGATCAACGTTGTACTCGTAGTTGCCCATCTTGGCAGTGCCCGACGGGATGACGACGTTGGTCGAGGCGAGTGCGTTGCCGACGTCGAAGGCGGAGATTCCATTGGCATAGAGCGCGCCGGGGTCGAGGTTCACCATCACCGAACGGCTGACGCCGCCGAGCGGCGCGGGCGACGAGAAACCGGGAATCGTGAAGAGCTGGATGCGGATGAAGTTGAGGCCGTAGTCGAAGAGTTTGTTGGTCGAAAGAACGTCGCTGTAGACGTTGAGCTGCGCGACGGGGACGTTGCTGGCGTTGTAGGAGATGATTTGCGGCGGCTGGATGCCGCGAGGCAGATTGCTCAGGATGCTCTCGGCCTGCGCGCTCATCTGCGCGATGGCGCCGCCGACGTCAGTGCCGGGATAGAAATAAACTTTGAGGATGCCGATGCCGTTGATGGATTCGGATTCGATGTGCTCGATGCCGTTGACGGTGGTTGAAAACGCGCGTTCGGAAATGAAGACCATGCGGCGCTCGACGTCGTAGGCGGAGAGGCCCGGATAATTCCAGACGACCATGACGACCGGGAGATCGATCGAGGGGAAGATGTCGACGTTCATGAGGCCGAAGGAAAGGACGCCGAGGACCAGCATCAGCAGAGCCATCACGGCTACGGAAAGTGGCCGGCGAAGCGCGAGGCGGACAATCCACATAAAATGCGCTGAGGACCGTGGTTAAGTTCGCGATCGTGGAAACGGGCGACGATTACTCATAATGAGCGAGCGATTTTCAAAATATTGGACGGCGTCGGGCAAGGCAAGATTGTATTGATGAACGGAGGGTTGAGTGGAGTCAGTGGAGCGTCATGCGACCTAACCCCTAACCCCTTCCCCTAGTGGAAGGGGGACAATCGCGTGGGGTGAGCAGCGAGCTGAGGGTCAGGGGACGGGGGCGGCGCCCAGGAGGCCGGCGGCTTCGTCGTAGCCTAGCATCAGGTTCATGTTCTGGATGGCCTGGCCGGAGGCGCCTTTGCCCAAATTGTCGATCGCGGTGATCACCAGCAGGGTTTCGCTGCGGCGATCGAGGACGAACGCAAGCTCGCAGAAATTCGTGGCGCGGACGTTGCGCAGTTCGGGCAGTTCGCCGGGCTTCAGGATTCGCACGAAGCGAGACTTGGCGAAGCTCGCCTCGAAGGCGGCGTGAACGTCGCTCTCGGTGGTGCCGGCGCGCGGTCGCATGAAGATCGAACTCAGCAGGCCGCGCGTGATCGGCAACAGATGCGGAACGAACAGCAGCGCGATGTCGCGGCCGAGCGCGGCGGAAATTTCCTGTTCCATCTCGGGGACGTGGCGATGGTTGCCGACCTTGTAGGCGCGGAAGTTCTCGTTGACCTCGGCGAATAGCTGCTCGACCGACGCGGCGCGGCGTGCGCCGGTGGTGCCGGATTTCGCGTCGATGATTATCGACGACGGCTCGATCAGGTCGCGACGAATCAGCGGCAGCAGCGCGAGCAGTGCGCCGGTCGGGAAACATCCGGGGTTGGCGACGAGGCGCGCCTCGCGCAGTTCGTGGCGATGAAATTCGCTGAGACCGTACACCGCTTCCTTGAGCAATTGCGGCGCGGGATGATCGACGCCGTAAGTGGCGCGGAACTGCGCCGCACTCTTGAAGCGAAAGTCCGCCGACAGATCCACCACCTTCACGCCCGCCTTGATCAGTTCAGTCGTGTGCGCGGTGCCGACAGTTTCCGGCAAGCATGAGATGGCGACTTCGGCGCGGCCTTGCACGAGGTCGGGGCGCAATTCTTCGAACGGCGGCAAGTCGACGCCGGCCATGTGTCGATAAACGTCGGCGACTTCGCGGCCGGCGTAGTGCTCGGAGGTGAGCACGCTCAGCTCGACGAACGGATGGCTGGCGAGAATCCGGACGGCCTCGATACCTGAGTATCCAGAGGCGCCGACCACAGCCACCTTGATCTTATCGTGAGTAGCCAATTGTGGAACTCATTGCTCCTTTGTGAGTTGCAGCCGAATAAATTGAAATATCACGATTGCATACACCTGACCAGTTCGGGCTGCGGGACGATGGCGGGACATAGTGGCAGTCGGCCTAGCACGTCGCCTCAACGAGGCTTCGGAACTCGCCCCAAGAGTGAACTTTGGCATCGGCTCCCCCGACATCCAGCGTCGGCGAGCCGCCTCGCTCGAACCACACCGCCACCATCCCGGCCGAGCGCGCGCCCGCGATGTCGGTGTCGAGCCGGTCACCCAAATACCATACGTTCTGTGTCTGCAGTCGCATCTGCCGAGCCGCCGCCTCAAAGAGGTACCGGTGGGGCTTTCTCAGACCGAAGTCTGACGATGAGATCAAAAAGCCGAAGAACTCTCGCAGTCCCAGCTCGGCGAGCTGGTCAGACAGCGCGGATCCCGAGAACCAAGAGTTGCTGATGATACCCAGGGGGATACCCTCCCCTCGGAAGACCTCGAGAACAGACCGAACTCCTTCAACGGCGCCGATGGGATTCGCTGCTTTCTGGAACTCTCTCTCGATCTCTTCCCACGTGCCCCTGAACGCCAGACCGTGCCGGCTCGCCAGGATGCGGATGAAGGTGACAAATGGAACCTCCAACAGGCTCGCCTTGCGACGCTGCAGGTCCTCATCCTGCTCTAATGAGAGCTCGTACAGATCACGAGAACCCCGCTCACCAACTAGGTACGCTTCAATCCGTTCGTAGCCCCGTCGCACGTCAAACGCGATGTCGTCCACAATCGTCTGGCCGAGATCAAAGACTATCCCTTCAGGTCTTTTGCGGTTCATACCCTCCATACGTCACATGACATCGCCGTACGCGAGAAACTTTCGGTCCTCGCCACACCACCACTTGCCTATCGCTATTTGGTCTCGAACTCGAAGACCATCTCGTTCGGTGGATTTTCGGGGTCGGCGGCAAGCTTGTCGAGGTAGATTTGCACCGGCGTGTCGTCGGGGCGCGTCTCGCCGAGGCGCTCGAGCTCCTGGCGCGCGGAAAATACATTGCCCGCGCGAATCATCGTGAGCGCGTCGGCAAAGTGGCGATAGAACGTCGGATCGACGCTGTCGTTCTCGCGTCCCGCGACGTGCACGATCGGCACGAAGAGCTGCTTGCCTTTGACCTTCACCAGTCCCAGCTCGCGCCCGATGTAACCGGCGCCGGCTTCGTTGTAGGTCTGGCGGCTGACGAGCAGATGCACTTTGAAGTGGCGGGTCAGGCCTTCGAGCCGCGAAGCAAAGTTCACGGTGTCGCCGATGACCGAATAGTCGAAACGATTCTCGCCGCCGAGGTTGCCGACGACGACGTCGCCGGTTGAAATGCCGATGCCGATATCGAGGTCGGCGAAGCGCGGATCGCTGGTCTGCAGGATGTGAAGATTTTCGAGCATCTTGAGCGCGCAATCGATCGCCGAGCGCGACGGATTTTCGAGATCGTTGGGCGCGCCCCAGAACGCCATGATGCCGTCGCCCATCAGTTTGTCGACGACGCCGCCGGTCTTGAAGATCACGTCGATCATCGAAGTCATGTAGGTGTTCAGCAGCGCCAGCAGGTCTTCGGGCTCGGTCTTCTCGGCGCGCTTGGTGAAGCTGACGATATCGGCGAAGAGGATCGCGAGATGACGTTTCTCGCCACCGAGTTTCAAACCCTCGGGCGAATCGAGCAGCGACGTGATGACGTCGGGGTTCAGGTAATGCTCGAAGGCAGTGCGCAAGTAGCGCTTCTCGCGGCCCTCGGTGATGTAGCGATAGCCTGCGAGGAACATGTAGATGACGAACGCGGCGAACATCGGGAAGACGATTCCGATCACCAGGCCGTCGCTGAGCAGCCGGTGCTGCGCGTAGACGTAGTAGCCGACCAGCAGGATTACACCAACCGCTGCCGACGACATCGCGGACAGCCACGCGACACCGAGCGACATCGCGATACCGATGAGCAGCGTGGCGACCAGCGCGATTTCCTGGGCTTCGATCGGGCGGCGCAGGAAGTCGCCCTGCAGCACGTTGTCGATCGCGTTGGCGTGGATCTCGACGCGCGGCATGTCGGGGTTGACCGGCGTCACGCCGCGATCGCCGAGGCCGTGAGCGGTCGCGCCGACGAGAACTATTTTGCCGGCGAGTTTCTCGGGCGCGACTTTGTGATTGATGATGTCGGAGATCGAGTAGTACGGAAACGGCTCGGAGCCGCGGCGGAAATTCACCAGCATGCGGCCGTCGTCATCGACGGGGATCCGCACGCCGGCTAGCGACAGGCCCGAGACGCCATCCTGATCGATTCCGAGGACCATGGTCGCGCCGCCGGCAAACGTGTCGGCGATCGCGATGAACAGCGGCGCGCAATATTTGCCGTCGAAGCGGATGACCGTCATCTCGGTGCGGATTTCGCCGTCTGCGTCCGCGTCGACGTCGAAGAATCCGATCGATTGCGCCGCCTCGTTGAGCAGTCCGGTGGGTGGCTCGTAGGCGCGCGCCTCGATCAAATCGTGGGGCGTGCCGGGCGCCTGGCGGATGATTCCGTAAGTCAGCGGGCCGGGCAGCCGAATATGGTCGAGGAAGCCGGCGGTCTTGGCGACTCCAATATGGCCCTTGAGGTGATGGGTCTGAAACGCGTAGCCGAGCACGGTCTGGCCCTGCGCTTTCATCGCCTTGGCGAAGCCCTCGTCGTTGCTCGAACCGAGCACGTCGCGAATCGAGGTACCGGTCAGCCCAAGCTCCGCGAGCTTTTGACTTATGTTCCCGCGCGCCACGTCGCTCTTGTCGGGTTCGCTGAAGATAGCGTCGAAGCCGATCACCTTGACCTTGTAGTCGTTGAGCGCCTGGACCAACTGACCCAGCACGATCCGTGGCCACGGCCATTGCCCGAGCTGGGCGATACTGCGGTCGTCGATCGTCGCGATTGCGATCAGGCCCGAGGATGGATGCGGCGCGACCGTATTGATTCGCAGGTCGTACGCGATGAGATCCATGCGTTCGAACGCGCCGTGGAAGCGATCGTGCGCGACGAACAGGAATCCCAGCAGCACGATTCCAAACAGGAATGTGCGCCATGAGAATCTCAGCGCCGGATGTGAAGATTTTTCGCGCGCCATCGTTAGCGATTCGAGTTTATATCGCCGACACGAGCGCCGCTAACGGGCTGGATGCCGCCGCGGAATCCACCGCGACGTGAGCGTTGCGCGGCGTGAAACTTCGCGCCTACTCGAACCAGCTTAGCTGCTTGTACATGCTGATCTGGCCGTACTGATGCGCGTTGCCGTAGCCGGCTTGCGCGCTCACGCCGATCTGCCACGGCCTGTAGTAAAAGCCGAGGTCGGGTCCGCCCTGCCCCTGCGCGTTCGACAGGAAGCCGCCGAAATACATCGCGCCGCCGACGCCGCCGAGGATCATGTACTTCTCGGTCGAGAGCAGGATTGCCTGCAGATCGATCTCGCTGCTTTCGACGCCGTTTTGCCAATCGTAAATCGTGCTGAAAGATCCGTTGATGGGATGCTGGCTATGCAGACACGCCCAGCTCGAGAAATCGCCCTCGACGACGGTCGCATCGCTATCGGCCACGTCGTGACCGGCCGAGACATAAAGGTGGGTCCCGGTGAAAAGAGTGAAGTCGGCGCCGCCCTGGAAGCGGCCGAAGTTGAGGCGCGGAAAACTGCCGCTGCCCGGTGCCAGCGGACTCTCGAAGCCGTTGCCGATCCACAGTTGATAGCCGGTCGCGCGCCCGAAGAATCCGATGTACGGCGTGACGCTCTGCTCGACCTGTACGCCTTCCTGGAGCACGCCGTATTTGTCACTGACGAAGCCGCCGCCGAATGCTGTGGCCTGGAGCAGTCCGGGGGTCTGCAGCGAGAAAAATCCCGGATAGGTGTCTTCGAACCATTGCGCATGAGCGGACGGTGTATTCGCGAACGCGCTGAGCGCGACTGCGAGTGCTACCGTTATGCCAACCCTTGTCAGTCGATTCTTCGCCACGTCAGTCACCTCCTCCACCGTGTCCGCCACCAGTCGGAATCGTCGTCATGTTCACGCAGACCGGACAGGCCGGCACTGGCGCCGCGCTCGAGCCGGGCGCAGCTCCCGCGAAACTGGCGCCGCCCGCGTTCGCGCTTTCGAGCGACACCGCGCCGGTCATCGACAACGGTCCGCCATCACTTGGAGGTTTGTCGCATGGCAGCGTCGATTCGTAGCCGGCGTGGATGTCCTTGCCCGCGTTGGGCGTAGCGGCGGGCGCGATATTCACCGTCCCCTGGTAGACGGAGACGTCGGTGTACTTCGTGCAGCCCTGGTAGCCGGGCCGGATCACATTTTCGCTGTAGGCGGTGTCGAACTTGGTGCCTCGCACCGCCGCGACGGCGTTCGGGGTATGCACCTGGTAGTCGGCAGCACCACCGCCGCTCGAGGCATTGACCAGCGAGCGCATCACGCCAGAGAACAAGCTGACGCGCGTCGAGGTGGTACCGCCCGTCACCGTGAACTGATCGAGCGTGATACTGCTGCCGGGGCCAAGTTCGAGGCGGCTTTGATCGGTGAGTATGATGACAGCATGACCGTTGGCGCCGGTGACGATTCGATCGCCGACGTTGACGCCGACGCCGGTGGCAGCGCCAATAGTCGCGCCGCCGGTGCGTTGGATTTGTACCTGACCGCTGACTGATTGGAAGGATCCTGCGGCAGTCTGTGCGAAGGCGGGACCGGATACTACAAATAACAGCGCGCTGACGAGCAACAACCCCGCGGCAACACCGGCGCTATAACGGATTCGGACTGGACGCATCTAATGGCGCTCCTTTAATACTAGCGCCTACCTTGTATTTCTCCGCATCATGGCTTGTCAAATGCCCCTGCTAAGCGCCTGTAAACGCTACGTAAATGAAAGGGGGCGCAAGCCTTCGCTCGCGCCCCCTGACCGATCGAATCAAATCGCCGCTCGCAGCTGCGCGCGGTTTCGATTGTCTTATCGCTTGGAGTATTGCGGCCGTTTGCGCGCCTTGTGACGGCCGTATTTCTTGCGCTCGACCTCGCGCGGATCGCGCGTCAGCATCCCGCCCTTGCGCAGCGTCGGCCGCAGCGTCTCAGTCGCAGTGACCAGCGCGCGCGAAATGCCGTGACGGACGGCGTCAGCCTGCGCGGCAATTCCGCCACCCTCGACGCTCACCAGCACATCGTACTGGCCAACGGTTTCGGTCGCCTCGAAGGGCTCGAGAATTCGCATGCGCGACGTCGGGCGCGGGAAGTAATCCTCGAGCGTGCGCTCGTTGACGGTGATCGTACCGCTGCCAGGAAGCATCCGGACGCGCGCCACCGCGGTCTTTCGGCGTCCAGTAGTCCAGATGATGTTTTTCTTTTCTGCCATGGAAAGTTCGTACCTTGTTAGACTGTGACAGTCTTGATTTAGACGCTCACGCTTTTGGGCTTCTGCGCGGCGTGCGGATGCTCTGCGCCGCGATAGACTTTGAGCTTGTTGAAAATCTGATGGCCGAGGCGATTCTTCGGCAGCATCCCCTTGACGGCGATCTCGAGCAGCCGCTCGGGCTTCTCCTCAAGCATCTTGCCGGCCGAGGTCTTGCGAATACCGCCGGGCCAAGTCGTATGGCGGTAGTACACCTTGCCGAGCGTCTTCGATCCCGTGAGACGGACCTTGGCGGCGTTGATGATCACGACGAAGTCGCCGGTATCCTGGTTCGGAGTGTAGTCGGGGCGGGTCTTGCCGGTCAGCAGGCTCGCCGCGCGCGATGCGACGCGTCCGAGTGCGCGCTCGCTCGCGTCGATCACGACCCATTGGCGGTCACGCAGTCCACCCTCGCGCGAGATGCTGCGGGTTTGTTCGGTCAGCTTCAATTTCGTGCCTCGGTAAAAATCAAATTTTGGCGGGGCCGATGGGATCTGAACCCACGACTTCCGACGTGACAGGCCGGCGTTCTAACCGGGCTGAACTACGACCCCGCCCGAACCATCTGTTGTTACATTTTCCAGCGCCCGTAGCAACAACGCATCCCGCACGCGGGCGTAGTTCGCGGCTGTCTTTCGTGTCTATGCGACGCGGCGCATCAATTCCAAAATGTCGTAGCCGGTGATCTCTCGGCTCTTGGCGGACCAGTCGCGCAGTTCCGTGTCGGAGACCATGCCGGCTTGCGCGCCCTTTGCCAGATCCATCAGGCCGATCTTGATTGTCGCTTCGTCTATCATCTCGCCCGATTTCGGATCGGCCATCGAGCCGCCGCCCTTCTCGTGGTAGAGCTTGATCACTCGGCGCGCTTCTTCGACCTGATCGACGCTGGGCGTATAGCACGAGTTCGCGATCTCCGCCTGCTGCGGATGTATCACCCAGGTGCCGTCCATCCCGAGGTTCGCGGCGCCGACGTTCTTCTCGCGGAGGCCTGCCTGCAATTCCTTGACGCGCTCCGGCGTATCGGTGTTGCGCCACAGGCGAAGATATACGTTGTCGATCGCGTGGAGCCCTGCCGCCTTCGCCGCGACTACCACGGCCTGCTTCGAGTAGTGGAAATTCTGGTTCTGATTCTCGACGATCTCGCGGATCCCGAGATTCGCCGCATAGTCGGCGATGCCGAACACCAGCCCGCACATCCGATCGGAGGCCGTCGCGATTTCGTACGCATGGATCAGCGCGTGCGGAGTTTCGATCAGCGACTCGATCTGAATCTTGTACTTCCACCCTGCGCGTTTTTCGAGATCGTCGAGCAGCTTCGACACCTCGCGAATCTCCTCGGGGCCGCGCGTCTTCGGCAGCATGATGCCGTGGAAGCGATTCGGGGCGCCGAGCACGATCGCCTCCATGTCGCCCTTGAAAAATTTCGAATGGATATTGTTGGGCCGCACGGTGACGACCTTCTTGCCGAAGTCGAGCGTGTTGAGCGCCTCGACCATCACCTTGCGGCTCTTCTCGCCCTTGAACTCGTACGGGCACGCGTCCTCGAAGTCCGCCATCACGTGATCGACCGGCGCCTTGACCGCGTCGGCCGCCGTGATGTGCAGCTTCATGTTGTGGCCCGGATAGGTCATCTCGGTGCGCGGAATTACGAAGCGTGTGCCTTTGTCCAATACGTACATTGATATTCTCCGATGAATTCTCAGGCCGGCAGGTAGTGACTTTTGCGCTTGATCAAAACGGTGCGCTCGATTTCTACGACGACAGTACCGTCGGGCTTCTTGCCAATCAATTTGAACTTCACGAGCCCCGCGTCGGGCCGGTTGGCGTCGCGTTTTTCGAGGATCGTGGATTCGGCGTAAATCGTGTCGCCGTGAAAGACGGGATTCGTGTGCTTGCCGTTGTCCATCTCGACTTCGGCGATCGCGTTTTCGCTGGTGTCCTCGGATGCGAGGCCGACTGTGAACGCGAGCACGACGCCGCCGTACACCAGCAGCTTGCCGCCGACGTATGCGGCGGGATTCCTGTCGATCAAGTCCTGGTTGAAGTGGAGCTCGGCCGTGTTCATCACGAGCGAAGTGAAGTTGTGATTGTCGGCCTCGGTGATGGTGCGGCCGCGCTGATGGATCAGCGTGTCGCCGACGTTGAAATCCTCGAAGTAGCTGCCGTCGCTGGTGATGCTCACGTTCAGTTCTGCTCCATGATTCGGCGGCCGATGACTTCGTACTGAATTTCGCTGGTGCCTTCGAAAATCGAGAGCACGCGCGCGTCGCGCCAGAAGCGCTGCGCCTCGAACTCCATCGAGTAGCCGTAGCCGCCGTGAACCTGCATCGCCTCGCGCGTGACCCGCTCAGCCATCTCGGCGGCGAACGCCTTGGCGAGGCCGGCCTCGTAGTCGCATCGCTTGCCTGTGTCTTTTTCGGCGGCGGCGAAATAGCACAGCTGGCGCGCCGCTTCGATTTCAACCGCCATGTGCGCGAGCTTGTGGCGAATGACCTGGAAGTCGCCGATCGGCTGGCCGAACTGCTTGCGATCCTTCGCGTACTTGACCGCGCATTCGAAGGCCGCCTGCGCGACGCCGACGCCGCGCGCCGCCGTCTGGATTCGCGCCGCCTCGTAACTCGCCATCAACTGGTAAAATCCGCGCCCCTCCTGACCGCCGATCAGATTGTCCTTGGGCGCGAACGCGTCGTCGAATTGCAGCGCATAACTGCGCATCCCGTGATAGCCGATTGTCGGGATCGGCGAGCCGGTCAGCTGCGGCGGCATGAAGTCGTCGCCAGGCTTCTTCTCGAACAGGATCAGTGACAGGCCTTTGTGCTTCTTCGACATGTCGGGATCGGTGCGCGTCATGACGGTGAGCATGTGCGCGCGATTGGCGAACGTACACCACATCTTGGAGCCCTTGATCAGGTAGCCGTCGCCCTGCTTTACAGCGCGCGTCTTGAACGACGCCGTGTCGCTGCCTGAATCGGGCTCGGTGAACGCGGCCGCCGTGAGAATTTCGCCGCGCGCGATTGGCGGCAGGAATTTCTTTTTCTGCTCGGGCGTGCCGTTGGCGCTGATCAGAGTGCCCGTGATGATGTTACGCGTCATCACCGAGCCGACGCTGAGCCATCCGCGGGATAACTCCTCGGTGACAATCGCCATCGAGATGTAGTCCAGCCCCATGCCGCCCTCTTCGGCCGGAAAGATCACGCCGAAGTAGCCGAGCTCGGCCATCTGCTTCAGAATGCGCTCGGGGATCTCCTTGTTCTCGCGATCGAGATCGTTGGCAATCGGCTTGACCTCGGCCTCGACAAACTCGCGGACCGAGCGCCGGATAAATTCATGCTCAGGCGTAACTAGCGGCATCGTGTGCTCCTACGCGGGCGGTGGATTGCGCTTGCGGATCAGGACGGGGCGCTCGTACTCGAGCACCTTTTCGCCGCGTTGGTTGTAACCGGTGGTGCGGAACTTGACGACGCCGCGATCGGGCCGCGAAGTGTCGCGCTTGGAGAGCACGAGCGACTGCGACGTGATCGTGTCGCCGGGATAAACCGTCTCGTGCCATTTCATTTTTTCGTAGCCGAGATGCGCGATCGCGCGCTCGCTCAAATCCTCGACCGACAGCCCGAAGACGACGTTCATCACCAGCATGTGATTGACGACAACGTTCTTGTAGCCGAGCGACTGCGCATACTCGCGATTAAAGTAGCTCGGGTTGAAGTTCATCGTGACGCTGGAGAAAAAACTGTTGTCGCCTTCGGTGATAGTGCGACCCCAGTGATGCTTGAAAAGATGGCCGACCTCGAAGTCCTCGAAGTAGTGGCCACGCTCGATTTTGCGCACCGCCATATTGATCAGGCTGCCTTGGTTCCTGTGATCGTAGATTCGCGAAAAGTCCTGAGGCCGAATCCGTTTTTTATGGAATTAGAGGTGGCGCGTCAACCGACGGGGGAGGAAAGGAGATGAGGCGACTTTATTTTAATGAAACCCGCCTGGGTTTCACGCTTCCTTGGGCAGGGGTGACCCCTGCACCCGGGATTAATCGCAAAACGGCGAGGACGCCATTTTGCTCTCAGGTTCTTTTTTCCGGCGCGTTCAGTGAAACGACCGCGAGACAGGGAATGGCGCGTTGAGCTGCGAATCGGATCTTTCGCTTGCGGCCTTTCGCGCTTCGGCAACGGCTTCGCGGAGCTTTTTCTCGCGCTCGGCCCAATCGCATAGTGGCGTGGCTTGTGCCACTACTCCGGGCGGCGTGGGTAGGCCTGCCTTCGGGTCGATAACCATATCTTCTTGAACGGCTTGCTTGCCGGCCGGCCCTGCGAGCATCGCCTCTACCTCTGAGCGGATCCGGCCCGAGTAAACGGCGCCGTCAGTACACGCCTGATAGATCTTCGGTCCTCCCTTCGGGGAACTGATTTCCCAAAGGCGGCTCTTGCCGATCGTCTGGCCGTCGAGGGACTTCTGAAGCACGGTGGTATTGTCCGTGGTCACCTCGACCTGTTCGCAGTGCGAGCCGTCGAGGCAATCCGACGATCCGTACATCGGCTTGATCGTCATCGAGTGTCCGCTCGCTGCGTGAATAGATATTTTCTCGATCTGCTTTTGGCTTACAAAGAAATCGATGGTGGCTGACTTTGCGACGACCTCGACGTGAGCCGGAGTTTTCTCGCTCGCCGAATAGAACCTCGTGGCCGTCGTTTTGGGGGCAGGCAGTACAGCGTCGAGGCCGACGCGATGACGCCAATTGCAGACCGGCCTTGGATCATCCTGAGCGTTATCTACGAAGTAGACGTTCTTGTCGCCTTCGAGTGACTGCGGCGGGTGCGTCGTCGGAGCGCCGATCTCGCCTTCAAGCACGCTCATCAGGGCCGGCAAGTTTGCGCTGCTGTAAATCCTGCCGTTGGCGCATCCTTCAAACGCGACCGTTTTGTGCGAGCGCGTCATGCCAAGAACTTTCGGACCAACTGGTGCGTCCACGTCGCGCACAACCGCCCACATCTCAGTGTCTGGCCATGGCCGCCCGTCTCCGCTCAGGATCTGAACGTCGTAAGCACCTAACCAGTGAGTGTGAATGCTCATGCATGTCTCGAGTTTGGGACATCCACGATCGAATCTGTTCGCCCAAAATTCGGTCGTCGAGTCGTCCATTTTGACTCTGATCGAACCGGGGTTGTTGAAGTCCGGCGAAGCGATCAGCGTTCCGCCCTTGATAGGGACCTCACTGTGGGGACCGGGACCGACGAAGGGTCGCCCTTCGACAGTTCGAATACCGGGGCTCGATGCGGCTTGAGGGGACGATTGTCCGGATTGGTTGGTCGCGCACCCGGCGATCGCGATCGAAGCGAACAGAATCAGGGTGCCGCAGCCACGCTTCATTGTGATCGTGAAATCGCGAAAAGTCCTGAGGCCGAATCCGTTTTTTATGGAATTAGAGGTGGCGCGTCAACCGACGGGGGAGGAAAGGAGATGAGGCGACTTTATTTTATGAAACCCGCCTGGGTTTCATGCTTCCTTGGGCAGGGGTGACCCCTGCACCCAGTGCCAATCGGGCGTTCCCTAACGGGCAGTAGCCTAGTATTGTCAAACTCGCGGCAAACAGGTAGCTAATTCCGGCGCGCAATGCCGCAGCTTCAAACCAGGACTGGAGCCAACCGAGACCGTCGCTCGACCAAGAGCATCGCGCCGGTGGTAACCGCATAGATGAGTCAAAAGGAAATTTACGAAATTGGGCAGGTGCCTCCTATCGGGCACGTGCCGAAACAGATGTACGCGCAGGTGATTCGCGCGGACCGGTTCGGCGACCCGAAGCATGCGTTCAAGGTCGAGAAAATCGCGGTGCCGGAAATCAAGCCCGACGAGGTGCTCGTCTACGTGATGGCGGCGGGCGTCAACTTCAACAACGTGTGGGCGGCGCTCGGATCGCCGGTGGACGTGATTGGCGCACGCCAGAAAGCGAAATACGATCATTCGGATTTCCATATCGGCGGCAGCGACGCGTCGGGAATCGTCTACGCGGCCGGGCATGACGTGCATAACGTCAAGGTCGGCGACCGCGTCGTCATTCATTGCGGCGTGTGGGATCGCAACTCGGCCGCGGTTCGCAACGGCGACGACCCGATGTACGATCCGACGTTCAAAATCTGGGGCTACGAAACCAACTGGGGCAGCTTCGCGCAGTTCGCGCGCGTGCAGGCGCATCAGTGCATGCCCAAGGCGTCGCACCTGACGTGGGAAGAGGCGGCAGGCCCGACGCTGGTCGGCGCGACGGCGTACCGGATGCTGATGGGATGGGCGCCGCACATCGTGCGCAAGGACGACGTCGTGCTGATCTGGGGCGCTTCAGGCGGCCTCGGATGCATGGCGATTCAGATCGTCAAGGCCGAGGGCGGAATCCCGGTGGGCATCGTCGGCGACGATCGCAAAATCGATTTCTGCATGAAGCTCGGCGCCAAGGGCTGTATCAACCGGAAAAAATATTTGCACTGGGGCATGATGCCGCACTGGAAGGAGACCGCGAACTACAACAAGTGGGCCGCGGAATGCCGCGCGTTCGGCAAGGCGATCTGGGATATCGTCGGCGAGCGCAAGAATCCGCGGATTGTTTTCGAGCATCCCGGCGAAGATACGATTCCCACGTCGGTGTTCGTCTGCGACACGGGCGGGATGGTCGTGATCTGCGCGGGCACCACCGGCTACAACGCGGTGGCTGATTTGCGTTACCTGTGGATGCGGCAGAAGCGCCTGCAGGGATCGCATTTCGCCAACGATGAGCAGGCGTACGCGTTCAATCAGCTCGTGCTCGACGGCAAGATCGATCCGTGCCTCGCCAAGACTTTCAAGTTCGAAGAGATCCCGGAATGCCACCAGGCGATGCATGAAAACCGTGCGCCGGAAGGCAAGATGGTCGCGCTGGTCGGCGCGCCGAGGGCCGGATTGAAAGACCTGCCACTGTAACTTTCAGACTCGCACCGCTGCTACGCCATCCGCGAGAGCAGGAACACGTACACCGCGACGGTCGGATAGAACGTCGTGGCGAAGCCGAACGCGCGCGCGGGGCCCGAGCGATGGTAGCCGAACCAGAACGTGATGCGTCCGATCACGAATAGCATCACCAGCACTGCGACGGCACGAATCGACTCGGGCGCGACAATCGTGACCAGTGCGAGATGCGCTACGAATGCGAGCACCAATTGCTCAATCGTGTTCTGAAGGTAGCGCTGGTCGATCTCGATTGATGGCGAGGGTCCGCCTTCGATCGCGTCGGGAAGAAAGAACCGTCGATTCGCGATCCTGCCGACGCCGGCGAGCAGGCATAGCGCGGCAAAGACTTCGCACTTGAGCGCGTACTCGAGGCGTACGGAGATGTCGATGGCCTCGTGCGGATTGAGGCCGATGTCGGTCATCCGGAAAACGACCTTGAAGAAGGTCACGCTGAAGACGACCGCCGCGGCCGCGCCGGCCACTACTTTTCTCTGATCACTCGACATATCGACCTCCGCCGTTCTCGCTGGATATTCGGCTGAATTACAATCATCGTCGATCATGGCCTCGGTGGCATCGATCGAATCCCACCTGCGCAACATAGTCGAAGGCGAGGTGCGCTTCGACGTGGGCACTCGCGCGGCGTATGCGACCGACGCGTCGAACTATCGGCAAGTGCCGGTGGGCGTGGTGATTCCGCGGCATGAGGGCGACGTGATTGCGGCCATGTCCGTTGCGCGCGAGACGTCGATGCCGATTCTGACACGCGGCGGCGGCACCAGCCTCGCGGGACAGGCGTGCAACGCGGCGATTGTGCTCGACTTCTCGAAGTACATGAATCGGGTGATCGAGATCGACGCGGAGACGCGCGTCGCGCAGGTCGAGCCTGGCGTCGTGCAGAGCCATCTCAACTCGGCGCTCGCGCCGCACGGCCTGTTCTTCGCTCCCGATCCGTCGACGAAAGACCGATGCACGATCGGCGGGATGATCGGCAACAACTCGTGCGGCGCGCATTCGGCGGCGTACGGCAAGACGGTCGACAACGTCGAGGCGCTCGAGGTGCTGCTGTACGACGGCACGCATCTCTCGCTGACGGGATCGATCGCAGATGCGGAGCTCGACGCGGCGATCGTGCGCGGCGGCCGCGAAACTGAGTTGTACTCACGGCTGCGCGAGCTTCGCGACCGGACAGCGGATTCGGTGCGCGCGCATTTCCCGAAACTGCCGCGTCGCGTCTCGGGCTACAACCTCGACGAGCTGATGCCGGAACGGGGCTTCAACGTCGCGCGCGCGATCGTCGGATCGGAGGGCACACTGGCTACGATTCTGCGGGCGGCGGTTCGCGCCGTTCCGAAACCGAAAGAAGTTGCGCTGGCTGTGCTCGGATTCGACGACGTATTTGTTGCGGCTGATCAGATGCCTTGGCTGCTGGAGCATCGAGCGGAAGCGCTCGAAGGCTTCGATCAGAATCTGCCGGAGTTTGCGCGGATCAAGAAGATGCCGGGGGTGCGGTTTCTGCCGGCTGGGCGCGCATTCCTGCTCGTTGAGCTGGGCGGAACGTCGGCCGACGAAGCGCGCGAGCGTGCCGAGCACGTGATTGCGCAGGCGCGTGCGATCCGCGAATGCACTGGCACCGCGTATGTCGCGGATGCGCGCGAGCAGGCCGCTGTCTGGCAGATTCGCGAGTCCGGGCTGGGTTCGAGCGCGTTCATCCCAGGTCGTCCGCGCAGTTGGCCTGGCGCCGAGGACTCCGCTGTGCCGCCTGCGAATCTTGGCGCGTTTCTGCGCGGCTTCGATCGAATCCTCAGCAGCCGCGATCTCAAAGTGGCGACCTATTACGGGCATTTCGGCGAGGGATGCGTTCACGCGCGCGTCAATTTCGATTTGGCGAGCGCGGCGGGGATCGCGACGTTTCGCGCGGCGATGACCGAACTTGCCGAACTCGTAGCGAGTCTTGGCGGTTCGCTGTCGGGTGAGCATGGCGACGGAATCGCGCGATCGGAATTGCTGTCGACGATGTTCCGGCCCGAGTTGATCGACGCGTTCCGCGAGTTCAAACGGATCTTCGATCCTACCTCAATGATGAACCCTGGCGTGATCGTCGACCCGCATCCGCTCGACTCGCATCTGAAGCTCGGCGCGAACTATCGGCCGCGCGAAGTCGCCACGCATTTCAACTTCAGCGCTGAAGGCGGGCTTGCGGGCGCCGCGCTCAAGTGCGTGGGCATCGGCAAGTGCCGCAAGACGGAAGCGGGCACGATGTGCCCGTCGTACATGGCGACGCGCGAGGAAGTACATTCGACGCGCGGGCGCGCGCGAATTTTGTTCGAGGCGCTCACCACCGATCTTTTGCCCGAGGGATTCGGCGATGTGGCGGTGAAGGACGCGCTGGACTTGTGCCTGTCGTGCAAGGGATGCAAGGCGGAGTGTCCATCGTCGGTGGATATGGCAGCGTACCGCGCGGAATTTTTCTCGAACTATTATCGAACTCACCGGCGGCCGCTGTCGTCGGCGTTCTTCGGCAGATTGAATGAAGTTGCGCGGCTCGCATCCGTCGCGCCGTCACTCGCCAATGCGCTGGCACATGCGCCGATCCTCGGCGACGTGGCAAAGAAGATGCTCGCGATTCATCCGGAGCGCGAATTGCCACGGTTTGCGCCGCGGACGTTCCGGTCGTGGTTCGAGCGCCGGGCGGCTCCTCGAGCCAGTATGCGCGAAGTCGTATTGTTTCCCGACACCTTCAACAACTACTTCGAGCCGCACGTCGCAATCGCCGCGGTCGAGGTGCTCGAGCGCGCGGGCTTTCGCGTGATCGTTCCGCGCCAGCATTTGTGCTGCGGCCGTCCGCTCTACGACCAGGGGATGCTCGATCGTGCGAAAGTGCGGCTGCAGGAAGTGATGGACGTGCTCGATCCGTTTGTCGCGGTCGGCATTCCGATCGTCGGGCTGGAGCCGAGTTGTATCCTGACCTTTCGCGACGAGCTGCCGTCGCTGTGTTCATCGGACCCACGCGCGAAAGCGATTGCATCCGGAGTGTTTATGTTCGACGAGTTTCTCGCGCGCGAAGCGCCTGACTTCGCGCCGCCTGAGCTGCGGCGGAAAACGATTGTGCAGGGGCATTGCCATCAGAAGGCGATTGCCGGGATCGGTGGCGAGGCAGCACTGCTGGCGCGCGGGGCGGGCGCTCATCTCGAAGTGCTCGACGCCGGATGCTGCGGGATGGCGGGCGCGTTCGGTTACGACCGCGAGCATTTCGAGGTGTCGAAACAAATTGGCGCGCGCGTTCTGATCCCCGCTATTGAAAAGGCGCCGGCTGACGCGATTGTCGTCGCGGACGGATTCTCGTGCCGTTCGCAGATTCGGCATTTCTGCCCGTCGCGCACGCCGATGCATCTGGCGGAAGTGCTGAATCTGCGAGTAGGCTAGTCGCGGCTCTCTACGCTAGATTCCTGTTTCTGAGGAAACAAAAATGCGACTTGGACTCACTATTCCATCCGATCTTTTCACCAACACTCATTTTCCGGAGATCGTGCGCACGGCCGACCGATGCGGCTATACCGACGCGTGGTCATACGAATCGTTTTCGAGCGATGCGTTCTCACCGATTGCAGCGGCAGCGATGCTCACGGACCGCATGCGCTTCGGATGCGCGATCATCCCGGTATTCACTCGTCCAGCGCCGCTGATTGCGATGTCCGCGGTCACCGTCAACGAGCTCGCCGGTGGGCGCTTCATCCTTGGGCTCGGGATCTCGACCCCGAATATCGTCGAGCAGTGGATGGGCGTGCCTTTCAACAAACCTGTCACGCAGGTGCGCGAAACTGTCGAGGCGCTGCGCGCGATCTTCAAGGGTGAGAAGGTCACGATGAAGGGTGCGAAGGTGAAGATGGACGGCTTCCGGCTGGACCTGCCGATCACGAATCCGCCGAAAATCTATCTCGGCGCGCAAGGTGCGAAGATGCTGCGGATTGCGGGCGAGATCGGCGACGGCCTGATCACCAACTTCATCACGCCCGAAACGGTTGGGCCGATGCTCGAACACACGCGCGAGGGGATGCGTGCGGCCGGCAAAGATCCCGCCAGCCTCGACGTCGTGTGCCGGATCATGTGCGCCGTCGATGAAGACGAGAGCGTCGCGCGCACGCTGTTTCGTCGCGCGCTGACTGCTTACGTCACCGTGCCGCAGTACAACAATTTCTTCCGCGAGATCGGCTACGAGGAGGAAGCGACGATCGCGATCGACTCGTGGAACGCCGGCGATCGCAAGAAGGCGCTCGAAACGATTCCCGACGAGATGGTCGAAAAGATTTTCGTGTTCGGCTCGGCAGAGAAATGCCGGCGGCGGCTCGACGACTACGCCAAGGCAGGTATCACGACTACGGCGCTGCAGTTTTCGTCGTTCGCGCGGTCGCCGGAAGAGCGGCGCGCGAAGGTGTTGAAGGCGATCGAGCGGCTGGCGAAGGCGTAACGCAATACACTTGATTGTAATGCGGAACCCGCCGTGGGTTCCGCGCCTCCCTGGGCAGGGGTGACCCCTGCACCCAGTGTTAAGAGAAGATGCGGGACTGCGTCCCTGTTTGGAAGTTGGTTGGGGGATCGTCCTCGCGACTGTTCTCCTTCCCTCAAGGGAAGGGAACAATCGCAAAAAACCGCCGTGCCGGAAAACGCGCGGAGCAAAAAGAACGCGCCCCGCCGGGAGGGGACGGGGCGCGCTTGTGTCGTTCGGGACTGCGTCAGTGATTAGCAGTTACCGGACGAATTGCTGAACCAGCGGCGTCAGGATCGAGCCGCCGCCGTAAGGCTGGCCGTATCCACCATTGCCGCCGTTGTATCCACCGTAGTTAGTGTATGCAGGCGCTCCGCCGTATCCGCCACCGTAACCACCGAGTCCGCGGCCAAGTCCACCTAGTCCGCCCAGGAACCCGCCGCCGACCGGCGCACCAGTTGCGCATCCACTATGCAGCGCCCACTGATTCTGACGGAGCAACGAAGCGGCCGCTGCCGGATGCCCGTTGTTGCGGTCGCGATAGTAGGTGTTCATGATGCGCTGCGCGCCCGAACATCCGTTTCCGCCCGCATATCCGCCACCATAAGGAGCCGCCACGTATGCAGGCGCCGCATACACCGGAGCCGCATAAGCGGGAGCGCCGTAGTAGCCGGAGTTACCGTAGCCGTAGTTCCGGTATGCGTTGGCGTCGGCTATCGCCCGCGCTTCGTGCCGATTGAAACGGGCATTCGGCCCGATCCCATTCATCCAGGTGCCCTTCTCTTCCTTGCGGAGCTGGTGCGGAGTCAGGGCGACGGGCGCCACATAATGCGTTGCCGAAGTGACCCGCGCGGCGCGCGAATAGTCGTAGTGGTGGTCCTTGGCGGCGGCCGTAAGCGGCGTCGCGAGCATCGCGAGACCAGCGAGACCAACCATCGCCGTCATCAGATTCAGTTTGGATTTCATTTGTCGGTTACCTCTACCTGAGTGAGAGAGCATTAAGGATGCCATCGAGCCGCTTCGGGGAACTTCCTGCAACACGTTGATCTTCACAGCATTGAATACGCGCGCGCAAGAGTTTGGTTGCACGAATTCGAAAATAAAAAAACAAAAAACGTCAACGGAGAGAAGGACTTAACGTATGTTCAGGTTTCGGCGGCGTGGAGCTAAACGGGCGTTCAGGAATGGTCGTTCAGACGTCTGCGAGGCGGCCGAAAATTAACGAACGTTCAGAGAATCAGCGATCAGACGAAGGTGCGCCGCGCGAGATAGTACATGACGCCGCCGACGATCGCGTAGGCTGCGATTCCCTCGAGCAGCGTCGCGCCGCTGGTGACTACCGCCACGCCGACCACCAGGATGGTGCCGACGATCGCGACGACCTGCTCGATGCGCTTTTCGCGCGCGCGGACGTGGGCGACATGCTTGCTGATGCGCGCGCCGCAACCGGGGCATACGCCGCCGCGCTTGACGACGAGGTCGGCGCCGCATTCGGGGCATTCGATTTTGGTTCGCAGGGGCATCGTGTACGACGAAGACGCTATGAGGTGGAGAATTCGCTGGCAAGTGGCGCTATGCTCGCGCATCCAGCACTGCTAGTCTAATTGACCGTTTCAGATTAATTGGTCATTTGGTCATTCAGCAAATCACGGAGGTTTCAGTCATGGCAGACAATCAATCGCTCAAGGGGCGCACCGCGATCGTCACCGGCGCGTCCAGTGGAATCGGCCGCGCTATCGCGATTCGACTCGGCGAAGCAGGCGCGCACGTGTTTCTCGCGGGACGCACCGAGTCGGCTCTCAAGGAAGGCGCGCAGGCAGTCGAGAAGGCAAGCGGACGCGCGACCACAGTCGCGTTCGACGCGCGCGACGTCAAGCAGGTGCAGGGCCTCGTCGACAAGACGGTCAAGGCGACGGGCCGCGTCGATATCATGGTGAACAACGCGGGGCTCGAATTTCCCAGCTCGATCGTTGAGGGCAATCCAGAGCATTGGCGCGAGATGCTCGAAGTCAATGTGTTGGCGCTGCTGGTCGGATCGCAGGCCGCGATTCGCGCGATGCGTGCGTGCGGCGCAGCGGGGCATATCGTGAATATCTCGTCGACGTCCGGGCGCCGAGAAGCGTCGGGGGTTTATGGATCGACGAAATGGGCAGTGAATTCGATCGCAACGACGCTGCGCGAGGAACTCGAGAACGACAAGATTCGCGTCGTGAATATCATCCCGGGCGCGGTCGCCACCAACTTCGCGCGCAACTTTCCGCCCGCGGTGGTCAAGGGGATCGTCAGCTCGCTCGGAATCGAGGCGGACATCCAGCCCGGCGGGCAATTGCCGCCGGCGGTGCTGGACCAAATCGCGGCGGCGGGCAAGATGTTCCTCGCGTCGGCGGACGACGTGGCGCGCGCCGTGCTGTTCGCGGTGACGCAACCGATCGAACTCAACATTTTCGAGATGGTGGTGCGGCCGCAGCGGCAACTGCAATTACCGGCGTGACGCGGTATCGTAAATCTTGAGGATGAACACTCAACGACGAGGTGCGCCGGAAGCCAAGCGCGTCGCGATACTGGACGCGGCGCTGAAGCTGTTCGGCCAGTACGGCTATCGGCGCACCTCGATCGACGACATCGCGCGCGAGGCGGAAATCGCCAAGGGCACGGTGTACCTGAGCTTCAAGAGCAAAGAAGAAATCTTTCGCGCGCTGTCGGAGAGCCTGATCGAGCGCACCGAGGATGCGGCCAGGGCCGCGCGCGCATCGAGCGGGACGATTGAGGCGCGGCTGGTCGCGGTGCTCGAAGCCAAGTTCGGCTTTCTGTTCGAGACGGTGTTTCGATCGGCGCATGCGGCTGAGTTGATGGATTCGAAGAACCGGCTGTCGGCGGACCTGTTCGCACAGTCGGGCCGGCGTTACATGAAAGAGCTGCGCGAGATGATCGATGAGGCGACGCACGCCGGCGAGCTGGCGCCCGCGCGGCTCGATCTCGACTCCGACGACCTGGCTCAAATGTTGGTGGCAGCGGCGCATGGGATCGAGAGCAGCGCGACCAGCCCCGCACGGTACCATCGGATGTTGCGGGAGATAGTGCGGGTGATCGTCGCCGGGGTGTCGGCGGTGCGTGGGGAAGCGCGGGCGTAGAGCGCGATCGCGGCTCTGATTCAAAATGAAGCGGAGCGCGGGTCGAAGACCCGCGCTCCGCTGCTTGATTCTGTGAAGCTCGCGCTATGCGCGAGCTTTGCGCAGCTTGCGCGCGGAGGCGCGCTTGGCGATGCGCACGCGCTCGGGGCGGCGCTTGACGCGCGCCGCCACTTTGGCCGCGACCTTGGCCGCGGGCTGCTGCATTGCGGCCGCGGGAGCGGCCGCAATCGCCGGCGCTGCGCCCGCAGGCTGCAGCGCAGCCTCGGCCGCTGCGCGCTCGGCCTCGAGCACCAGCGCGGCGCGTCGCCGCGCGATTGCGTCGAGGCGCTTGTCCTTCCACTTGCGCAAGCCCATCCGCATGTACTCGGGATTGATGTCGAGCATGTCGCAGACGTTGTCGAACGAGAAAACCCAGCGCTTGTCTTCGTGCGCGATCCACTCGTCGGCATCGCGGAACAGCCGCTGGCCTTTGCTGGTCGACGCGTCGATGCATTTCATGAAGCATTCGATCGCGTCTTCGAGCACGCTCAGGATGAGCCGTTTTTCGCCTTCGAGCAGATGCTTCTTGCGCATCGCCTCGAAGTATTGGATGGGCAAAAGGGTGTCGGGCTCAAACAACCCCGGCAATCTTTCGTCCAGTGTTTCCTTTTCCTGCATCTTCTCTCCGTTTTCCGCCTTCAATGTCGTGCTGCGTGCTTCTTCCACCGGCCCCACCTCCCCGTAAGTTTTGGACGTAGACCCGTCTACGCCTATTCAGAGTCGTCTTCGTTCTGTTCCTTATATATTTCGTGCCACGCCATCTGGATGGCTTCCAATTTAGCTTCGGTTGAGCCCTCGCGGTTGTCGTCGAATTCGTCGAGATCGATTGTCCACTGACGCAAGTCAGTGAACCGCGCCTCCAGCGGATTCAATCCCGGATGATTTTCCGCGAGCACTTCCGCGATCTCTTCGGCCTGATCCCACTTGAGTCCCATGGTCAAATATACGTCCCTGCTCTGACTCCCGTTGCAGTTTGCCCTGCTAGGAAAGTTCCTCGACTGATTTCTTTTCGAGCGCCAGTTTGATAGCCGCGTCCATTATCCGCTCCGCGAACGGAGTGGTTACCTCGTTCAATTCTTCGACGAGCTTTGCGATTAGTTCGCGATCGCTTCCCGTTCGGGCCGCCTCCAGCCGCTCCACCACTTCATCCATGCGCACGCGCTCTCCGGGAGTCACCAGCCGGCCGTATTCGCCGAGCTGCTTTCGAAGTGCGCCCAGGATTTGATCGGCGTCGTTACGCGCCGAAATCAGGAGGCGCTCTTCGAGATCCTGCTCCCCAAGATCGATGGCCTCTTCGAGCATCCGCTCGATTTCATCGTCCGTCAGTCCGTAGCTCGGCTTGACGTCGACCGAATGCTCGCGGCCCGTGCGCTCATCGCGCGCATTGACATTTAGTATCCCGTTTGCATCGATGAGGAAAGTCACCTCGATGCGCGGGACACCTGCCGGCTGGGACTGGATCGGCCCCAGCTTGAAGCGCGCTAGACTACGGCAATCCTTAGCAAGCTCTCGCTCTCCTTGCAAAACATGGATATCAACATGCGTTTGATTATCCACAGCCGTGGTGAATCCTTCAGTTACGCTGGTCGGAATAGTGGTATTGCGATGTATAAGACGTTCCATCACGCCACCCATCGTTTCGATACCAAGCGACAGCGGCACCACGTCGAGCAGGAGCATGTCGCCCTGCGTGCCCATTAGCACAGAAGCCTGCACGGCGGCTCCCAAAGCGACCACCTGGTCTGGGTTTATCGAGCAGAGGGGTTCTTTTTGGAACATCTCGGCAACGCGGCGGCGGACAATCGGCATTCGCGTCGAGCCACCGACCAGCACGACGGCGTCGATGTTAGCGGGCGTGAGCTTGGCGTCGGCGACTGCGAGTTCGCATCGCTTGAGCGTGCGCGCGATGAACGGCGCGGCGATTTGTTCGAGCGCGTCGCGCGTGAGGTGCTTGCGAATCGAATGGCCGGGGAGTTCGACGACGACGTCGGTCTCGGTCGCGTCGGTGAGGCGTTTCTTGGCGTCTTCGGCTGCCATGCGCGCGCTGTTCCAGACGTGGCGATCGAGCTTGAGCGTGTCGGGAAGTCCGGCGATCAGCCAATCGACGATCGCGCGGTCGATATCGTCGCCGCCGAGATGCGTGTCGCCGTTGGTCGCGAGCACCTCGAAGATTCCTTCCTTGATGCTGAGAATCGAAATGTCAAAAGTGCCGCCGCCGAAATCGAAGACCGCGACGTTGCCGGTCGCCATCTTGTTGAGGCCGTAGGCGAGCGACGCGGCAGTCGGCTCGTTGACGAGGCGCACGACTTCGAGACCGGCGAGGCGGCCCGCGTCCTTGGTGGCCTGGCGCTGCCCGTCGTTGAAATACGCAGGGACGGTGATGACGACGCGCTCGACTTTTTCGCTCTCGTTGCTGCCGAGTGCGCGTTCAGCGCCATCTTTCAGCGCGCGCAGAATCTCGGCGGAAATTTGCGAGGGCGTGAAGACGCGCTTGCCGATTTGAAAGCGCACGACCGGGCCGCTCAAGTCGGCGAAGGTGTAGCGCGCGCGATCTTCGGGCGCGATCTCGTCACCGCCAAGTCCCATATAGCGCTTGACCGATCGAATGACGGCGCCGTATTCGCCGCCGGCGAAGCCGACTGCGCTGACGCGTCCGTCGCGCTCTATCGTCAGATGCGGTTCCATCTCGATTGCGCGCTCGCCGACAGTGACTGCGCCGTCGGGCGCAATTGCGACGACGCTCGGCAGCAGCGCACTACCCTTCTCGCCGACCGCAATCACGCGCGGCTCGCCATTTTCCATGGCGGCGATCAAGCTATTGGTGGTGCCGAGGTCTATGCCAAAAATTCGTGCCATCTCTTTTTCAGTGAAAGGTCAGCGTCAGGCGGCCTTTGAGTTTTCGAGCGCGCGATCGACGTCGCGAATCAGCGTGCGCAGGTAGGCGATATTCGAGAGGATCGTCTTCAACTCTAACGTAAGCATTTTTTCGTCCGCCGGCTGATCCCATTTGGCGAAATGCCGTTCGAGCTCAGCCAGGTTCTCGTCCATCTTGAACTGAAGCTCGATGCGGCGCGCGGCGATTTCGGTTGCGCGCTCATGCGCCTCTTCGGGATCCGAAAGCTGCATCTCGGCCAATTGTTCCTGCACTTCGAAAACCAGCTCGGCGAGTTCGGGCGGAACGCGCTTGTTGTTATCGGCCAGCTTCTCGTCTCTGAGCTCGAGCCAATAAAGACCCCGCGAGACCGGATCGCGCAGCGTGCGGTAGCTGCGCGTAAGCGTCGCCGTCGCGCGGAGACTCGCGTCGCGCATCTTGGGGCCCTTCGAGGCGAAGCGGTCGGGATGAATCTTGCGGCTCAATTCGTGATAGCGGCGCTCGAGTTCGTCGAGATCGATCGTCAGGCGGCGGGGTATCCCCATCGCACTGAAACAATCGAGCGGCGCCGCGAGCGGCGCACCGCACTCAGCGCAAATCAGCGACGGCTCTTGCCGCCTTCCACATGAAAGACATTCGATCATCTTGAGACTGCAGTCCCCGCGTCCACTCGTTCATACGACGAACGACTCACCACATCCGCAACTGCGCTTAGCATTTGGATTGACGACCTTGAAGCCCGACGACATCAGTTCTTCGCCGTAGTCGAGCTCGGAGCCGTTCAAGTAGAGAAAGCTTTTCTTGTCAACGATCAGGCGCGCGCCGTCGCGCTCGAAGACCTTGTCGCGTTCCTTGGCGGCGTCGATTTCCATCCGGTATTGCAGGCCAGAGCATCCGCCGCCCACGACCTTTACGCGCAGGCCTGCGCCTTCGCCCTTGTCGGCGACCAGCTGCTTGATCTTCTGGGCAGCGCCCTCAGACAGTGAAATCACAGCCACGAGAAGTTAGGCCTCCTTGGACTTGGCCGGCTCTTCCGCCGCGACGTCGTCGCCCTTGCGCTTGCGCCAGTCGGTGATCGCAGCCTTGATCGCATCCTCGGCCAGCACCGAGCAATGAATCTTGACGGGTGGCAGATTGAGTTCCTTTACGATGACGGTGTTCTTGATCGTCATCGCTTCGTCGATATGCTTGCCCTTCACCAGTTCGGTGACGTAGCTCGAACTTGCGATCGCACTGCCGCATCCGAAGGTCTTGAAGCGCGCATCTTCGATCACGCCGTTGTCGCTGATCTTGAGCTGCAGCTTCATCACGTCGCCGCATTCCGGCGCGCCGACGACGCCAGTGCCGACGCCCTTCTCGTCTTTGGCGAAGCTGCCGACGTTGCGCGGATTGTTGTAGTGCTCGATAACCTTATCTGAGTAAGCCATGTTTATTTCCTTGATGCGCCGCTGCTACCGGTTACGACTTCCAATTGACTGACTTGAGATCGATTCCTTCTTTCGCCATCTCGTACAGCGGCGACATCTCGCGCAGCCGCTTCACTTCACGGCTGACGCGGTCCGTCACGTAATCGACTTCCTCGAGCGTGTTGAAGCGGCCCAGGCCGAAACGAATCGAGCTGTGCGCGAGTTCGTCGTCGATGCCGAGCGCGCGGATGACATACGAGGGCTCGAGCGTCGCCGATGTGCATGCGGATCCCGAGCTGACGGCGATATCGTTGATACCCATCAGCAGCGACTCGCCTTCGACATACGCAAAGCTCACGTTCAAATTGCCCGGCAGACGCTCCGTCGGATGGCCGTTGACGTATATCTCATCGAGGCGCTCGAACAGTCCAGCCTGGAGCTGGCTGCGCAACTGGATCAGGCGCTGCGCTTCGTCGGGCATTTCCTTGCCGGCGATTTCGCACGCCGCGCCAAGGCCGACGATGCCCGGGACATTGAGCGTCCCGGAGCGCATCCCGCGCTCATGCCCGCCGCCGTCCATCTGCGGCGAGATTCGCACGCGCGGTCCCTTCGAACGAACCCAAAGCGCGCCGATTCCCTTAGGCCCGTAAATCTTGTGCGCGGTGATCGATGCGAGATCGACGCCCGCCTTTTCGAGATCGACCGGCACCTTGCCGATAGCCTGGACCGCGTCGGTGTGGAAGACGATTCCCTTTTCTTTCGCGATCTTGCCGATTTCAGCAATCGGATGAATCGTGCCGATTTCGTTATTGGCCCACATGATCGTGATGAGCACGGTCTTATCGGTGATGGCGTTGCGCACGGCGTCCGGATCGACCATCCCGTACTTGTCGACCGGCAGATACGTGACCGTGGCCTTGCCCGCCCGCTCGAGCGCGCGGCAACTGTCGAGCACGGCCTTATGCTCGGTGACGCAACTGATGATGTGGTTGCCCTTGTCTTTGTAAAACTCGACGACGCCCTTGATTGCGAGGTTGTCGGACTCGGTGGCGCCGCTGGTGAAAATAATTTCCTTGGACTTGGCGCCGATCAGCGCGGCGATCTGCTCGCGCGAAAGACTGACGGCCTCTTCCGCTTCCCATCCGAAGCTATGGTTGCGGCTGGCGGCGTTGCCGAACTTCTCGGTGAAATAGGGCAGCATCGCATCGAGCACGCGCGAATCGACGCGCGTGGTCGCATGATTGTCCATGTAAACGGGCTTCTTCAGCATCTCTTTTCTCAGTACTACCCAGCCGAACTTAATAGTGGACCTGCTGGGTATAGTATAAGGCTTCTTCAGCGACAGTCAAACCCAACTGGGCGCATCGGGAATACTCGACCCACTGAGTCTAGTAAGGCAGATTGCGCCCGTCTGTCAAGGGTAATAGTGGGCTTACCGAGCGGTCAGATAGTAGCGCAACTGGCGTTGGAATGAGGGAGAAATCACTTTATTTAATTTGAAACCCGCCGTGGGTTTCAAACTTCCCCGGCAGGGGTGACCCCTGCACCCGGTGTCTAGACGAACGGGCCAGGATGCGCGGCATCGAAGGTGATTTCGTGGAGCTTGCGCTCCGTGCGGATAGACTTCAGCGCGGCTTCGCGGGTTTGCTCGAATTCGCGCTCGATCCATGGCGTGAGTCGGTCGATCAGTTTTTCGGGAGGTTCGGCCGCGTCTATCAATGCGGTCGCGATGCGGCATCTTAGCGCGACCTTCTCGATACCATCGGCGCGATCGAGGCTCAGCGTCAGCACGATCGCATCGGCGGTTCGCTCAGGCGGGCGAGCATTCACCAGGGCGTAGATGCCGCGACTGGTGTTCAACGAAGATCAGGCGGCGCGACTGGAGCCGGTGCGCGTTTTGGTCGGGCCGGAGTCGCCTTCCCAGAACAGCACCACCGGGCCTGCAATATAGATCGACGAGTACGTGCCGGTGATGAAGCCGATCAGCAGCGTGAACGCCGACGGACGCAGAATCGGGCCGCCAAATGCGAGCAGCGACAGCAGCACGACAATCGCCGTGCCCGACGTCAGGATCGTGCGCGACAGAGTCTCGTTGATCGCGCGGTTCATGATCGACGCGATTGGCTCGCGCCGGCGCTTGGTCGAATCTTCGCGGATACGGTCGGAGACGATGATGGTGTCATGCACCGAGTAGCCGATGACCGTCAGCACCGCAGCGAGCGTAGTCAAGTCGAATTGGTACTGCGAGATCACGAGCGCGAACATTACGACGAGCACGTCGTGAATCAACGCGATCACGGCGCCTGCGCCGAAACTCCAGCTCACGTGGCGGAACTGGATCGCGATGTACACGCCCATGAAGATGGTCGCGATGATAACCGCGGCGAAGCCCTTGCGCCGCAGGTCGCTGCCGACCTTGGCGCCGACGCTCTCGACGCGCACCACTTTCGCGACGCCGGGGCCGTAGGTTTTGTCGAGTGCGGCTTCGAGCTTGGGCCCGATGCTGCCGATGTTTTTGATCGTTTCGAAACGCGCCAGAAAGGACTGTCCGGCCTTGCCGAAATCCTGCACAGTGATCTCACCGAGGTCGAGCGGCGCCAGCGACTTCTGAATCGCGTCGCCGTTGGTGCGGCTGGTGAACTCGATTTGGGCGACGCTGCCGCCGACGAAATCGACGCCGTAATTCAGGCCCCTGGTGAAGAGCAGGACAATCGCGAGGAGGTTGATCGCAGTCGATAGCGCGACGAAGAAATAACGCTTCCCGACAAAATCGAGATTAATGTCGGGACGAATTAGCTGTAAAGACATCGGCCCTGTTTAGCTGTTCGTTGTCATGCGCACAAGCACGGTCAGCTCGCAGCCGCGCGCTTGCGCTTCGTTCGGGTTGGGCGCCGTGAGGTTCCGCTGCTTTCCTTAACCACTGCCGCTGCGGCGCTGGCAGCCGCCGCCTGGGCCTTGGCGCATGCGCCGCACTGATTGTTCAGATTCGCGGGGTCTTCGCTGAAGCCGTCGTCGAGCGAGTGACAGACTTTCAGGCATGTCGCGCAGATGAAGTAGATGCCTTCGATGGTCTTGTTGATGCGCTCGCGGTTGAGAATCCTGCCGCGCAGTTTTTCGATGCGGATGCCCAGCAGCTCGCCGTACTGGCGCTTGATTTTTCGCCGTCCGGCTTCGTCCTTGGGAAGGTCGGCATCTTCGTCCGCCTCGTCCGCCATGTCGCCGAACGAAGCGTACTTGTCACGCTTGGAGGTCTTGCTCTTGCGCGCTCTGCCCATCGCGAAAATACCCCCTGCTGCTTTAGCGCGTGCGTCCGACGAAGCCGCAAGCCTTCTCGCAGACGAGGTAGAAGCCCTTGCGGCCGAAGCCGGCGAACTTGGTCACCTTGCTCTCGGCGCCGCAACTTGGGCACATGTGCTTCTGCTGGATGCCGGCATTTTTCTCGGCGGTTTTAGCTTTTTTCTCTGCCATGACGTGAATCGCTCTCGAGTTGGATTAACGGCTCGCGAATTTTGTCTGGAATCGGATCAACGTTTACGCAAAACGACCCGGCCACTGGATGCTACCAATCTGGCCGGGTGCATCCTCAAAGGTAAGGTCGCAGGGTTGGATAGTCAATAGGGCGTGTTGCCCGCGTGCGCGATGCGTGCAAGCGTTTATCACTTTTGACTCGCGACTGAAAGAAAACGACGCCGTCATCTTTATCGACCGCAAGGGACGCCGGTACATGAAGATGCTGCGGGCGGGCAAGAAATTGCTCATCCGCGGCGAGCTGCGCGCCGACGATTTGTTTGGCGTCGAGGAAGGATCGCGCGTCAAGTTTTCGACCGGCGAGGCCTTCCTCGTGTTGCGGCCGACATACGCCGACCTGATCCCGCATCTGCCGCGCGCGTCGCAGGTGATCTATCCGAAAGACACCGGGCCGCTGCTGATTTGGGGCGACGTCTTTCCAGGCGCGACTGTGATTGAGGGCGGCACGGGCGCGGGCGCCCTGACGATTGCGCTGCTCAGAGCGGTCGGGCCGCAGGGCCGCGTAATCTCCTACGAGCTGCGCGAGGATTTTGCAGACGCCGCGCGCAAGAACGTCGCCGCATTTTTCGGTGACGCACCGAACTGGACAATCAAGGTGCGCGATCTCTATGCGGGCTTCGACGAAACCGGCGTCGACCGGATGTTCCTGGATCTGGCGGAGCCCGGGCGCGCGCTCGCGGTCGCAGCGACTGCGCTGAGGCCCGGCGCCGTGCTGGTCTGTTACGTGCCGACGGCGGTGCAGCTGAAGGATACGGTCGAGGCGATCCAGGCGCGCAGCGATTTCGGCGAGATCGAAAGCTTCGAGACGCTGCTGCGGCATTGGCAGGTAAAGGGGATGAGCGTTCGGCCGCACTTTCGGATGATCGCGCATTCGGCTTTTATCATCGTGTCGCGCAAGCTGGTCGCTGACGCGTCAAGCGCGCCGGAGCGATTTGTCGCCACCGATTCCGTTGAAGTGGACGGCGTTGACCCCGACGCGGACGAACCGCTCGATTAATGAAGCAGCGTTGCGGTGTGCAGGGCGCGCGCGGTCGACATCGCGCCCGTCGCGTTGAAGCCGCCGCCGTTTGCGGGATTGAACAACTCCGCGCTGTTGAGCTCGACGCCGTGTGCGGCGGGATCGGCGGCGCCGATTCCGCCGGCTATCAGCACGCGATGCGGCGTCGGCCCGGTCGCGAGCATCGTCGCCGTATGCGCCGCGCGCGCGACGGTCATCGACTGATTGCATCGCAGCGTGTCGGTGTTGAATCCGCCGACGCAAGTGAAATCGCCAGTGCTCGGATCGAACGTCTCCGCCGAGTTGCTGATCAGTCCCGACGCGCCCGACAGCACGCCGCCCGCCAGCGCGACGGTGCCGCTGAAGCCTCCGGCGAGCAGCACGCTGCCGTCGTCGAGCAGTGTCGCGGTATGCATCGAGCGCGGCTCGTTCATGAAGCTCGACAGCAGCGTAAATTCCTGCGTGGCGGGATCGTAGACCTCGGCGCTGCTGTCCTTGAAGAAGAAGCTCGAGCCGCCGACGCCGCCGGTAATCAGCACCTTGCTCGCCATCGGGCCGATCGTGAACAGCGTCGCGGTATGCGCGGCGCGCTGATGGTCCATCGGGAAGGTCGCGGGTGTGAACGAGTTCGAGCCGGGATCGTAAACGTCGGCGGAGTTCGTCGTGTCGCCGGACATGTTGGTCGCGCCGCCCGCGACCAGAACTTTGCCGCTGAGCAGCAGCGTCGCCGTGTGGAACATGCGGCGATCGCTCATCGTGTTGCCGACGGCGGTGAAGGCGTGCGTGGCAGGATCGTAAAGCTCGGCGCAGTCGAGCACGTTGCCGCGATTGTCGAGGCCGCCGGCGATCAGGACTTTGCCGCTATTCAATTCGGTCGCGGTGAAGGCCATCCGCGGCGTTGCCATCGTGCCCGCCGGCGAGAATGTGCCAGTAGTCTCGTCGAACATTTCCGCCGCGCCTAGCACGCTGCCCTGGAGGTTGAGCGAAAAGTTCTTGATCGTGGCAGTGCCGCTGAAGCCGCCTGCGAGCAGCACCTGGGTTGGCAGAACGAGCGATGCAGATGCGGCGGCGCGGCTCGACGCTTCGATTCCCGTCGAGAAGAATTGGCCGGCCGCCGGATCGAAAAACTCCGCGGTCGCGAGACTTCGATTCGACGCGTCGGCGCCGCCCGCGATCAGCACGTCGCCCGGCGAAGGAATCGCGGGCTTTCGATTTCGAATTGAGGCTTTTAACGAGGGCGCAGCGGCGATGCCGGCAGACGAATCCTGCGACGGCGAATCGATGGTCGCGCCGTTGATGCATCCGCTAGCCGCGAGCATCCCGGCGAATCCCACGACGCTTAGTGCGGCGAGTGCGACTCGCACCCATCGGGTGCTGGTATGGAAAAACTTGTGCAAACGAGCCCCGGCTCCAAGCTCATTGTACTGCTTACAAGGCGCTGGGTTTAGACGAAATTCGGGCGAAATAGTTTCAGATCTAAATTCAGTGATGGAAGAGGCCGTTGAAGAATTTCCCAACTGCGCCGAAGACGTCCGACGACGACGGGCTTGCCGACGCTACCGGCTGCGGCGGCGTCGAGGACGGCGGCGGCATTGTCGTCGATACCGGCACTGGCGCCGGGGCGCTCGCGAACATTCCGCCGTGCAGCGAGCACATCTGCGTCGGCTCGGTGCCGATCAGGAACGGCAGCGCGATCTGTTTGGGACACGACGGCGTCGCCAGACCACCCGACTCGGGATCGATCGTCGCCATCGTGATTCCCGACGGCTCGGGGAAATCCTCGGGCTCGGCGGGCGCCGCGTCCTGCATGAACTGAACCCACGCCGGCAGCGCCGCTTGCGCGCCAGTCAGGCCGAGGCTCTCGGGCTCGTCGAAGCCGACCCACACGCCGCACACGATCGCCGGCGTGTATCCGATAAAGTACGCATCCTTGTAATCCTGCGTCGTGCCGGTCTTGCCCGCCGCCGGAAAATCCAGGCCGAGTCGGCCAGCGCTCGCGCCGGTGCCATAGCGCAGAACGGCTTTGAGAGCGCCCGTGATCAAGTACGCGACCGCCGGACGAATCACGCGATTCGTCTCATCGTCGTGGTGATAAATCTGATGACCCTTTGCGTCGACCACCGCCTCGACCGCGTACGGCGGCGACTGCTCGCCCTCGGTCGCAAAAACCTGGTACGCCGAAGTGAGCTCAAGCAGCGTGGTCTCGTCGGCGCCAATCGAAATCGGCAGGTACGCCTGAAGATCCTCATGGATACCCATCTCGTGCGCCGTCTTCACGATCGTGGCGGGACTGAGCTCGTTGCCGACATACGCCGTCGGCACGTTGAGCGATTCGTACAGCGCCTGAACGACAGTCACTTGGGGTTGATACGTGCGCTCGTAGTTTGCCGGCGTCCATCCATTATAAGTCGCCGGCTCGTCGGGCAGCGTGGACGCGAGCGTGAGCGGTGGCGAGAACGGCGCCCGGTCGGGGTCGAGCGCGGCGAGATAAACGATCGGCTTGAATGCAGACCCGGGCTGACGCTGGGCGTTCGCCGCACGATTGAACTGGCTCTCAGAGTAGTCGCGCCCGCCGATCATCGCGCGAATCGCACCGGTTTCCGCGTCGAGCGCGACCAGCGAGGTCTGCAGCTTCTCGTCAGTCTTCACGCGGCGCAGGCGGCGATGATTCTTTTCGAGCTGCGCGATATTCTCCGTCACCGCGTCGACGGCGTCGCTCTGCAGCACCGTGTCTAGCGTCGTGTAAACCTTGAGCCCCTCGAGATGCCCGTCGAAGCCGGGAATTTTGTTGACGAACGCGGTCACATAGTCGGTGAAGTACGGCGCGCGGCGCAGTCCCGGCGGCTTGGTGATCTGAATCGGCGTTGCGATCGCAGCGGTGTAAGCGGCGTCATCGATCACGCCGGCGTGCTTCATGACGCCAAGCACAACGTCGCGGCGTTTGCGGCAGTTGTCGGGATGGCGGCGCGGATCGTAGAGCGTCGGCGCCTGGATCATCCCGATCAGAGTCGCCGCCTCGGCGGGCGTCACCTCGGAGAGATCCTTGTTGAAAAAATATCGCGCCGCCTGCGGCATCCCGTCGATCGGCGTGCCTTCGTACTCGCCCATCGGCACGTCGTTGATGTAGCGCTCGAGGATTTCATCCTTCTTGAGACGAATCTCGATCACCGCAGCTACAGCAAGCTCGCGGAACTTGCGGCTGAAGTTGCGCTCGCGGCGTTCCATGAACGTGCGCGCGAGTTGCTGCGTAAGCGTGCTGGCGCCCTGCGCGAGGCGATGCGAACGGAAATCGGAAATCGCAGCCTCGACGATGCGAATCGGATCGATCCCCGGATGGTAGTAGAAAAAACGATCCTCGTTCGCGAGCAGACCCTTCACCAGGTACGGCTTCAGATCACTGAGTTGAACCTCGACCCGTTCGGCGGGCGCGCCTGGCAGGAGGCGGCCGATCACTTCAGGCTGGAGCATCGCGTCGGTCTTGGCCACGCCGAACGAATCAGCGACCAGTGTGATTCGCGTGCCGGACAGCCCCACGCGCACCATCTCGGCGGGATACTGCTTCGCGCCGACATAAAAAGATCGCAGATAGATCGCAAGTGCGTTCTTCGTTCGCGTGTATTCGCCGGGAGTGTTGGCCGACGGCACCTGCGAATAACTCAACTGCGCCAGCCGATCCATCAGCCCGCTGCGATCGAGGTCGTCGCCGGCCACAATCGGAAAAGGAGCGGAAAAGATCGCGGAGGTCATGGCGGCGCGGCGCTGCTCGATCAGGGCGGAGATCTCGCCGTACAGCTGCGCGATATAAAATCCGAGCGCGAAGAACACCAGCAGGAATCCGCCCGCAGCGAGATTTCGCACGCGCCATCCGCGGATTCGCCACTCCGGGCGTTTCTTCTTCGCGGGGTTCGGTTTCGGTTTCGCTGGCGTTTGTTTTCCGCCGCCCATCTGCCTGACTGCCTCTACCTAAAGGTTAGCCCCGTCTCGACGCCTGATCTATCTGCGTCATTGTTTATAGCCGAATCGCCGCAGCATCGCGTGCCGATCCGCCTGATCGCTTTCGCCCTCGACGCCCTTGGGAGAACTGCCGTCGATTACGCCGACTACGCCGCGTCCGCCGCCATCCTCCGCTACGATTACGCGCAAGGGATTCGCCGTCGCGCAAAAGATCGTACACACTTCGCTGACCGACTTGATCTGATTGAGCACGTTGACCGGGAATGCGTTGCCGAGAATTACGACGAAGACGTGCCCTGCCCCGATCGCCGACGCCGCTTCGACCGCCGACTGCTCGAGCGCTCCGTCGGTGCCTGTGTGCCGAATCAGGCACGGCCCCGACGCCTCGCAGAACGCCAGCCCGAACTTGATGCCGGGCACCGATTGCACGAGCGCTTCGTAAACGTCCTCGACCGTCTTGATGAAGTGCGACTGGCCGATGATCACGTTGGCGTCGCCGGGTTTTGCGATTTCGACAATACTCAGTTGCATAGTGCTTGCCCCTAGTGACTATTGCGCGGATGATACTTGCGAGGATGCGGCGCCGGAAGTGAGTATCCGGCAATGGAGGCTGTGGTGGCTACCGGCCTGACTCTTCGCACGAATTCCGAGACGCGGCTGCCGGCGTATTTTTACCGGCTGTCGTCGCGCGCGCAGCGAACTTACCTGAAAAGCGAGAGCGTCGAGCGTTTCGATTTTGCGCCGAGCGCGGCTGCGCGTAACTCGCTCGACGCCCTGATGCGCGTGCTCGAATCCGGCAACCTCGCCGCAACCACCACATGCGCGCGTGCGTTGACCGCCGAGATTTGCCGCGGCCTCATGACTCCACCGGTTCTCGTCGAAGTGCGCGGCGTGCGTCCTCGCAACACGCGCGGCGAGCTGCACGGACTGTTCTATCCTTACGATCCGCGGAATCGACGGCAGCCATACATCGTGCTCTGGATGCGGACCGCGCAGCGCCACGACGTCGTCAAGCCGAAGACGTTCGTGCGCACCTTGATGCATGAAATCGGGCATTACCTGGATTACGCTCTGCTGCGGCTCGAGGATTCATACCACACGCAGGGTTTCTTCAAGCGCGAATCGTCGCTGGTGCGCGCGCTGTTCAACGAATAGCCTCCCTTGACAGCCGCGCCGTCGATGCCAATAGCTATTGTCGCGATGCGCCACGGGTCTACATAACAACTACGCGCGTCGGGTGGGGGAGATGGCTACTGGCATGGGAATTTTTCAGAAATTGTTTGCGCCGGTATCGGCGCGAACGGAGTTGCTCGAGGAACTGGCAGCGATCGCCGGCCACAACCAGGGGCTGGTCGACCGGCTCAAGCGGCACGCCCCGCTCACGGGCGCGAGTATCAAGCCGGGGGTCGAAGCGCTCGCGGAAAAAGAAGCGGCGCACGTCAAGGTGCTCAACTCGATTCTCGCCGATCACAACATATGGGCGAAGCTGCCGGAGGCGGCGCTGCACGACGGCTCGAACAACTGGGCGCGCCTCAGCGGCGACCTGGCGGTGCTGGCGGCGCTCGCGTCCGACCTGCGGCTCAACGCGATAAAGTGGGAATCGGTCGACGAGGGAATAGTCGACAAGCTGCGTCAGCTGGCGATGGAAGATGACGATCACGAAAGCGAGCTGCGCAAGCTCGCGATGAAGTGCGACGCGCTCGCCCTCGACTAGTGAGCGGGCTGCGCGCTCGCGTCCTCGCGCCCCAAACTTCCTAACAGGGCGTTAGCCCGCATCTTTTTTTCTGATCACTGGGTGCAGGGGTCACCCCTGCCGCGGGTGCGGGGTGCGCAACCCCGCGTTACAATTCTAGAGGTAACGTTCCAATCCCCGGCGCTTAAGCTCCTCGGTCACGCGCCCGACGTGCGGCGACATCTCGCGATGCGCGACCAAGATCGCGTCTCCCGTATCGACGACGATCAGATCGCGCACACCGAACAGCACCATCAGGCGAGAATCCGAATGCGCGAGCACCCGCTCGGACTCAAACGCGATCGCGCTCCCGCGAATCACGTTGCCCTCGGCGTTGCCGACCGCGTCCCACAAGCCGTCCCACGAACCCACGTCATGCCACGAAAATCGCGCGCGCACGCTCAGCACGTTGGCGCTCTTCTCCATGATCACGCGGTCGAACGAATCGTAGCGCAGACGGCCGTACGCGCGCGCAAGTTTCGTACGCGGCGTCCGAGCAAGTTTCTCGGCCGCGATTCCAAGTTCCGGCGCGTGCGCGGCGAACTCGCGCGCCAGTGTTTGCGTCGATGCCACGAACATCGAGGCATTCCACAAGTAGCGCCCGCTTCGGACCATCTTTCGCGCGACAGGTAGCGGCGGTTTCTCGACAAACTTCTCGATTCGAAATCCGACGCCGACTTTTGCGCCGATCTTCTGATATCCGTAGCCGGTCTCGGGCCGCGTCGGCGGAATTCCGATCGCGACGATTGATTCTCTGGTCGCAGCCAGCCCGATCGCGTCAGCGACAGTGCGCCGATACTGCGTACCGGTCGCGATGTAGTGATCGGCCGCGACCGAAGCGATGACGCCGTCGCCGAGCCTGCGCTTGATAGTCGCGGCACCGAAAGCGATCGCGACGGCGGTGCCGCGCGCAAGCGGTTCGACAATCAGATTTTGCGCAGGAATCAATCCCCGCAGAGCGCGCCGGAACGCAGCCTCGTGCGAGGCCGCCGCCAGCACGAAAATTCGCTCGCGCTCGACGAGCGGAATGTGGCGCGCGATCGTGTCGGCGACCAAACTCGTCTTGCCGTCGATGGAAAAGAGCGGCTTCGGATTTGCCTCACGGCTCGCCGGCCAGAAGCGCGTGCCGCGCCCGCCCGCGATTATCAGAATTGAGGCGCGCGGCGGCGCGGAACGTCGAGCCATCGGATCAGATCGCGCCGAGTTCGCGCAGCTTGTCGTCGAACAGTGCGCGAATTTCAGCCAGCCGCTTTTCGCTGGTCGCTTCGAATCGCGTGACCAGCGCGGGTTGCGTGTTCGACGCGCGCACGAGGCCCCATCCGTCGGCAAAATTCACACGCACGCCATCGATGTCGATAACTTCGTAATGCTTGCGGAAAAATTCCGCCGCCTTGCGCACGACCTCGAACTTGCGATCGTCGGGACAGTCAACGCGAATCTCCGGCGTGAAATGACTCGGCGGCAGATCGGCGAGGATCGCGCCGAGCCCGCGTCCTTCTTTGCTCAGAATCTCCAGCAGGCGGAACGACGCGTAAATTCCGTCATCGAAGCCGAAGTAGCGGTCGGCGAAAAACATGTGCCCGCTCATCTCGCCCGCCAGCGCCGCGTGCTCCTCTTTCAGTTTGCTCTTGATCAGCGAATGACCCGTCTTCCACATGATCGGCCGGCCGCCGTTGCGCGCGATGTCGTCGTACATCCGCTTCGAGCATTTCACCTCGCCGATGAACGTCGCGCCCGGAAGCTCGCGCAGAATCGCGCGCGAGAACGCCACCATCAGCTCGTCTCCCCACACGATTTTTCCGTTCTCGTCCACCGCGCCAACTCGGTCGGCGTCGCCGTCGTACGCGATCCCGATCGCCGCGTGATTTTTCTTCACCGCCGCGATCAGGTCGCGCATGTTCTCTTCGACCGTCGGGTCCGGATGATGGTTCGGGAAGCGCCCGTCCATCTCGGTGTATAGCTCGATCGTGTCGAGGCCGAGCCGTTTCATCAGCGGCGCCGCGATCGCTCCGCCGCATCCGTTGCCGCCATCCACGACCACCTTCATCCCCGGCGTCAGCTTGAACTGCGACATAATGAAATCGTTGTAGTCGGGAATCACCGGGCGTTCAGAGAGCTTGCCTTTCGCGCCGGTGGTGACGAAATCGCGCCGCTCGACTATCCCGCGCAGCCGCTGAATCTCCGCCCCGTGAATCGTCGTCGGGCCGACGCCCAGCTTGAAACCGTTGTATTCGGCGGCGTTGTGGCTGCCGGTGATCATCGCGCCGCCGTCCATCTTCCAGCTCAACATCGAAAAATAAAGCAACGGCGTCGGCACCACGCCCACATCGACAATATCGATGCCGGCGCCAAGCAGCCCCTCGGCCAGCCGATCGTGCAAGCGGTCCGACGACAGCCGGCAATCGCGGCCAAGCGTGATCGTTTTCTTCCCCGCCTGATGCAACAGTGTGGCGTAGCCGCGTCCGAGATCGACTACGAACGCGTCGTCGAAATCGTTGGCGACGATGCCGCGGATGTCGTACTCGCGGAACACTTGCGAATTCATTATCGTCAGTCTGTGCGAGCGATTACGTCAGTGCAAGATGGCGGCAAATGAGCGCCGCGGGCGCCTCGCCGGACCGCGTCGCGGTCGTCACCGGCGCCGGCCGCGGCATCGGACGTGCAGTCGCGCTCGAACTCGCGCGCGTCGGCTATTCGCTATGCCTGGCCGCCCGCTCGCGCGACGAACTCGAGGAAACCCGCTCCCAGAGCGGCCTTCCCGCCGAGCGCGCACTGATTGTGCTGGTTGACCTCGCCACCGAAGATGCGCCAGACCTGCTAATCGGCGCCGCACTCGACTGCTACGGCCGTATCGACGTGCTGATCAACAACGCCGGATGGGCCCCGCCGCGCACGCCTCTTCTCAAGATGCGGCCCGTCGACGTGGACCGCATGATTGCGATCAATCTGCGCGCACCGATCGCGCTCACGCGCCTGGCCGCCGCCGCGATGACTGCGCAGGGCAGCGGAACGATCGTCAATATCGCATCGTCGGCCGCATTGAAGGCGCCCGCCGGCGAAGCCGTTTACGCCGCAACCAAATCCGCGCTCATCGCTTTCACGAGCGCGTGTTTCCACGAACTGCGCCAAAGCGGCCTCAAGCTCACGGTTGTCATCCCAGGCCTCGTCGACACCGCGCTGATTCCGAACAACAAGCGGCTCGATCGATCCGCGATGCTTTCGACAGGCGACGTCGCCCACGCAGTCATGCAGATCGTAAACTCTTCTGCTCGCTCGTGCCCGGTCGAGGTAACGCTCGAACCGCAGATCGATCCGGAGCGTCCACGCTGAGATTTACAGCGCGATTCGCCCTCGTACTCGTCGCGGGAGTCGGCGCCGCGATTATCTTCGCGCCGCTCGCCGCGCTCGCGGTCGCGGCGGTGGAGTGGCGCTACCCGTTTCCTCGAATTTTCGATCGCACCGTCATGGGCTCGATGTTGATCGTGATGCTGTATGCGGCGCGCGACTTAAACCTGGGCTCGCTGCTGAAGAACGGCTTCAACCATCCACTAGCACCGAGCATTGCGCGCGCGATCCGCGGTTTCGTCGTCGCGATGATCGCGATTGCGATTTTATTCGGCCTCGCATTCGGAGTCGGCGGCGGCGGAGCCGGCGATCACGAAGCGGCCGTGGCGCTGATTCCGAAATATTTTCTCTCGGCGATAGCGATCGCTTTCATCGAGGAAGCATTCTTCCGCGCGTTCCTGCTCGGCGGCATGAAAGAGGACTTCGGCAATCGAGTCGCGCTGCTTGCAAGCGCTGCGATCTACGCTGTCGCGCATCTGGTGCGATCGCCGGCGCGCTTCTATGTCACAGGCTACGAGCCCACAGCGGGATTGATCACGCTCGCGCATAGCGTCGACCAGTTCACCAATCCCGCAGTCGCGATTCCCACACTGACCGGTCTGTTCCTGCTCGGCATCGTGCTCGGCGAAGCGTATATCCTCACGGGCAGTGTGTATTTTTCGATCGGCCTGCACTGCGGCTTCGTGCTGGGATCGAAAATGTGGCCGAAGATAATTCTGAACCGCGCCGCGATTCCGTGGTGGATCGCAGGCGGCGGCGCTATTCCGCTGATTGGTGGCGCTGCGGCGTGGGTGATCGCGATAGTTATCCTGGCGACGCTTCGGCCGATCGCGGGCGTGCAAACAACCTCTGCCGATTACGCTGAAGCCCGGTCCTGACGCCGTCGACGAAGGTTGGGGGGCGCATCGATGAACGCTCCCGCATCGACGCCGAAGCGCGCCGCGAGCGCCTGGATTTGCCGTACGTTGAGAATGCGGCGTCCGGCCAGCATTTCGGAGACGACGCCCTGGCTCCCAATCTCAGGGAGATCCTTTTGCGTGAGGCCGTGCTCCTCGATCAGGAATCGAAGCACCTCGATACCGGAAGCGTCCGGCATCCTGTGATGCTCGCGGTCGTACGCTTCGATCAGCACGCTTAGGGTTTCGATCAGCCGATAGCGCGTGTCTTTGGAATTGTCGCCGACGTCGTCCACGAGCGCGTTGAGGCGCGCGACCGCCACGTCGTATTCCCGCTCGGTGCGGATGGCAAGGAACGGCTCCAATGATTCGAGATTCGATATCGCTTTTACGCTACGAGTCTTCATCGCTTCCACCGTTCCGTGTCGTACTCGGAATGCGTCAAAATCTGGCGCACAAACAACCTCTGGGTGTTGAAGTGAATTGCCGCTATGAGCCGGTACTTGTTGCCGCCGATGTTGAAGACGTAAAACTCGCGAGCCCTCGCCGGAACCATATCGACGCTGGCGAAGGTGCTCTTCAATTCTGCCAAGTTCCGAAAGCGCCCATGCCGTGCCAGCTTAAACCATGCTCTCAACGGCGTTGCAGCGTCCGCGTGCGTCGTTGCGAACTCGCGCAACGCCTTCTGCGAGACGACATGCACTGCGTTTGAGATTATCTCAGATTGAGATAGAGGGCAACCAGTCGGCTAATCGTACAGCGAGGGGGTGCCGCTTACTGGCCTTGTGCGGTAGCGGCGGTGGGTCCAGAGCCATTGTTCAGGGTACTTTCGGACCATCTCTTCGATGGCTTTTTGGTAGCGCGCGGTGTTAACGAGGGCGTCGGCGTTGCGGTCGCCGGTGCGCTGCTGCGGGATCTCTTCGAAGATTTCTATTACGTGGCTGATGCCGTCGGGTTGGCGCACGATGAAGACGGGAACTACCGGAGCACCGGCCATCATTGCGAGCCGATCGAAGCCGCTCGGCGTTGCTGCCATCTCACCGAAGAATGGGACCCAGATTGCCTCGGAGCGCTTCGCGTTCTGATCGAGCGGGATGCCGATTATTTCGCCGCGCTTGAGCGAGCGGAGCATCTCGCGCGCCGCCGTATGCTTGCGGATTATCTGCACGCCAGCGCGCTCGCGGATGAATGACACCAGATCATCGCCCGCGAGGAAGCGCTGCGTGTGATGCACGAGGCCAATCTGGAAGCCGTGGAGAGCGTGGCCCGCGGGCAGCAGCTCGAAACCGCCGAAGTGCGCGGTCAGGATCAGCGCGCCCTTGCCGGGGTACCGCGGCGTTAACTCGTTCCATACGTCGAGGCGATTGTAGGTGACGCGCCGCCCTAGCCGGCGATAGAAGAATCCACCGAGCCTGACGTACTCCGCACCCGTGCGGCCGAGGTTGATGTATGACGCGCGCAGGATGCGCTCTCGCTCGGCGGCGCTTTTTTCGGGGAATGCTATCTCGAGATTGCGGACTCCGATTTTCCGATGACGATGGTCGAAGCGATGGAAGATCAAGCCGCATGCGATGCCCAGCTTGTAGAGGATGAAGTCGGGCAGCAGGCTGAACGCGTGCAGCACAACGACAAGCATCCAGAAGGTCAGCCGATCCTTGAGTCCCAGCTGGATGCGCGTGCTTTTCGGCTTTCCCAGCGAGAGCGGAAAATCCGACTTCGCCGGCCTGCCGTCGGTAGAGCCGGCCGGTGCGGCGCCCCGCTTTAACATTTCGCCGTTCGAATGCGGCGATTCGCGGGGATCGAGCCTGGGACTTGCTGACGACGACGTTGATGCCATTCTACAGTACGGACCTTTCGCGCTTGGGGCCTTTAGGAATCACGACCAGGCCCGAATCGGTGACGAAGAATCGCTGCCGGTCGCGCTCGAGGTCGTATCCTATCTCTTCGCCCTCCGGAATATAGACGTTCTTGTCGATGACTGCGCGTCGAACTTTCGCATGCCGCCCGATGTCCGCATAGTCCATGATCACCGAATCCTCGACGAGGCTGTACGAATGCACGGTCACCGAACGCCCCAGCACCGAATTGCGAATCGCGCCGCCCGATACGATACATCCCTCGCCGATCACCGAATGCAGCGCCAGCCCGCGCCGTCCGTTCTCGTCGAACACGAATTTCGCCGGCGGCTGATCGTAGTACGCCGTCCGCAGCGGCCAGTACGGATTATACAGGTTCAGCTGCGGACGCGCGTCGCGCAAATCCATGTTCGCTTCGTAGTACGCGTCGAGCGTCCCGACATCGCGCCAGTAGCTGAGGTTGACCTCGGAGTCGCCGCGGATCCGATTGGTCATGAAGTTGTACGCGTAGACCGGCACCCGATTGATGAGCGCGGGAATCAGGTCGCGGCCGAAATCGTGATTGCTGTCTTCGCGAACCGAGTCTTCGATCAGCGCCTCGCGCAGCACCTCTGGACTGAACAGATAGTTGCCCATCGAGGCCAGCGAACGTCCAGGCGCGCCCGGCATCTGCGGTGGATTTTCAGGCTTTTCGACGAAGTGCGAAACGCGCAATCCCGAATCCACCTGCACTATCCCGAACTGATTCGCCTCGTCGACCGACACCGGCAGCGTTGCGACGGTGACCGCGGCCTTGCGGTCCATGTGAAACTCGATCATCTGCTGGATGTCCATCCGGTAGATATGATCGGCGCCGAATACCGCGACCAGGTCGGGCTTGGTATCGTCGATAAGATTGAGATTCTGAAAAATTGCGTCGGCGGTGCCCTGGTACCACAACTCACCCATCCGCATCTGGGCTGGCACCGGGACGACAAAGTGATCTGGCAGCATCCCGCCGAATTGCCATCCGTCCTTGAGATGCTCGATGAGCGACTGCGAGCGCCATTGGACGAGCACGTAGATCGCGTAGATACCCGAATTCACGAGATTGGAAAGTACGAAATCGATGATGCGGTATTTGCCGCCGAACGGAACCGCCGGCTTGGCGCGATCGCGGGTCAGAGGATGAAGCCTCGTGCCCTGGCCCCCGGCCATTACCAACGCGAGCGTCCTCATTTGAGCAAACGGCCTCGAATCGTCATCGTGCAGGCTGCCTCGGTAAAATAAGCCCGCCCAGTATAGGTGTCTCGACGCATCGTCGAAAGCCCGTGCCTAAGTGCCCTTTGGTGCAGCATTTTTCGTTCGCAAAATCGTCGATTTGTAGCAAACACAGCAGGAATTTCCCGGAAGTGACAACAGTCTAACATACGACAGGGGCATGAGTAGGCGAAATTTAGCTTGATTTTACTCGATTTTGCATCTTGCCGCGAATTGGTACCCGAGGCACGTCATTTGCTTGAAACTTCTATCAAGAACTTACGTCTAAGGTGCTGGGAATGGTTATCTTAGTCGGAAGCGAGCCTCCCGCTGTATAGCGCGGGAGTAGGAGAGAGGAAAATGCAATCAGCGGTTAGCAGACACGAATCGAGAACAACCAGTGGCCAGGGAATTGTTTACCGCACGATATGTCAGAATCCCGGCTGTGGGTTCAAGTTCGACCTCAAAATCACGCCTCAAAACGCGAGCCTGTTGAGCGGCTCGATGCCGTGCCCTCACTGCAAGCGTCACGGTGGCCAACTGAAATCCCAAGGTCGCATTGCCGAAAAGGTCTTCGCGGCAAAGCTGTTGTTCCGCCCGACCGGGGTGGGACCGACGCGCAGCGATGACGACGAAATGGGTGCCGATTCCCGCTATTAACGTGGCCGGAGATCGTTTAAGCTTGGCAGTCCGTCACTAGATCCGCAGACCTATCAGTACGACGCGCGCCGTTCGGGAACCCGGACGGCGCGCGTCGTTTTTGTTTTTGAGGAACGCGTCGGCAACAATTGCGATCAGCGATGGCTGCTGGATTCTGGCATTGGCTCAGTTTCAGGGCGGTGGGTAGATACGTTTTGCTCCCAGGCCGTCGAGCCAAGTTGGATGCAGGCTAAGTAATCCTCCGAAGATAAACACCGCACCCAGGAAGTAAGTGAAGATAACGACTGCTGTTGTGCCGAACGTCGCTTTGAGACGGGCCTGTGAGTACATCAAGTCGAGCGGCTTCTTGATCGGAGGATCGACCAACCATCGCCAGCGAAAAAACGCTCCGCAGATAAGAATCGACCCTATGGCGATCTCGAACATATCCCTTTCTCTACTAACAGTGGGGCCTTGCCACTAGCGCGAGGCGAGATGAAGCTTCAGGAAGGCGAGCACCTTTGCCCTCGCGTCTGGATCTGAGACGGAGCCGTAGTGCGCGTCTGCTCCAGGAGCCGGCTGGGTGACAATGAATTCCTTGGGACCCTGGTAGCCGTCAAAGAGCCGTTTGGCGGAATCGTAGGGCGCCAGCGGGTCGTTGGGGTTGTGCAGAAACAAAACTGGGACCGCTTTTAGCTCCTGCAAGCATGCGCTTGTATCCAGCTCGTCCGGTACCGATGACTTGAGCATCGGATTCAGCGGCATCGCGATGTACAGATGCTTGTCGTCGACGATCGTCTTGGGATTCCAGGTTCCTTCCACCACGATCGCGTTAAGCGGTTCCCGATCGCCCACGCACAATCCGGTCACTGCTCCAGTGGAGTATCCGACAAAAGCGATTGGTTCGTTTCCGTATCTTTTCTTCGCCAGAGCATAAAATGCCTGCGCGTCACCAATCAGGGAATTCAGATCCGCATTTCCACCGTTGGTGCCGAATCCCTGGTAGGTGAAGATCAGTACGCGAAAGCCGTTGCCAATCAGGTATCGGCTGGTCGCGTAGGTGGACGAAATATTCTGAGCGTTGCCACCCGCGATTAGTGCTGTGCCGCGGTCGCCAGGGCTGTCGAACAGCCATCCAGTAAGCTGGTAGCCGTGCGGGTTGGTAACAGTGACAGCCTTGTACGAGTATCCAGCGTCCTTGGGATCCAGGTGAGGGTCATTCGACTCCGCCATGCCCGGATCGAGCAGCCAGTAAGACGCGCATCCGGAGGTCATCAAAGCCGCGACCAGCAGACCCGCGGTAAGAGATCGTCGTATCAGCCCGCCCCCCTTTTTCGATCACCCGCCGGCGACTGGCACTGCGGCGACGCCTTGCAAGTTGCGGACGCTGGGGCGCTCCATCATCCGCTTGATCCATGCGTCGATATTGTTGCGGTTGTTGCCGAGCACGTCGATGCCGATTTCGTTCAGTATCAGCATCCGCGGGGCAAACCCGATATCCGCGACCGAGAACTCACCAGCGAGAAAATTGTTGCCCTGCAACTCGTGGTTCAGGTAGTCGAGCACGCGCTCGACCGACTGATGGAGCCGCTGGACGCGAGCCTGGTCGCGTTCGGCCTCGGGCTTCGACATTTCGGCGATCAGCTGGCCGACCGGCGGCGTGAACGAGGTGTCGGCAAAGTCCTCGAATGAGCGCGCACGCGAGCGCATCGCGCTGGCGCCGATGAGCGGCAGCACGGGCGGCTCGGGATACTCGTCCTCGAGGTACTCGTTGATGATGGTCGAATCGTAAATCGTCGTGTCGTCATCGACCAGCACCGGCACCCGTGCGAACGGGTTGAGCCGCACGAACTCGGGCTTGCGATTCTCGTGCAGCGTCAGGTCGACGGGGACCAGATCATAGCTGAGGGCCTTCTCGGCCAGCACGATGCGGACTTTCTGGCCGTAGGGGCAGGAAAGGAAGTCGTAGAGTTTGATCATATCGGGCAAGTCCTCATTCGGCTTGCGCCGCGACGGTAATCTTCAAGCTGGCTTCAACCTCGGAATCGAGCTTGACCGGCACCGTAAAATCTCCGAGCTGCTTGATGGGCTCGGGCAGGTGAATTTTGCGCCGCTCGATATCGAGACCGTGCTCGCGGAGCGCGCGTTCGAGATCGATATTGGTGACGGAGCCGAAGAGCTTGCCCTCCTCGCCGGCGCGCGCGTTGATCGTAAGAGCGAGCGCCTCGATTTTGGCCTTGACCGAGAGTGCGTCGGTGCGTTTGATCTCGCGCCGGCGGGCGGCGGTGCGCTTCTGATGCTCGAAGGCGCGCATATTTTTCTGGTCCGCCTCGACGGCGAGCTTGCGCGGCAACAGGTAGTTGCGCGCGTAGCCGGCGCGAACCTTGACCACGTCTCCCGTTCTTCCCAGGTTGGGAAGATCCTCGCTGAGTATGACTTGCACGTTCATAGACTTAATCGCCTCGTTTCCATGCCCCGCTTAGAAGAAATCGCCAAGGTTGTTCGCTTCGGGGCTCGGGGGCTTGAGCCGCCGGAAGTCGATCCACATATCGAAGACGCCCGCGATACATACGAGCGCCGCCACTACCGGTTGCGCGAACACGACAAAATAAATTATGCCGCGCACAATCGACGGGACCGCCAGCGACTGAAAATAGAATCCGATAATCGCCAGTCCCTGGCAAAAGTACACCGCCGCCACACAGATGAAGCCGTTGAGCGCGATGTCGCGCATCGCCGGGACCGGAATGAACAGGCCGAACCCGCTCGCTAGCAGCAGCCACACCATCCATTCCTTCGCCGACCATCGCGAGAGATCGCCGAACAGGTTGTATGCGAGCCTCTGCGGCCCGGCCCATCGCCAGAACACGCGCAGGTTGAGCAGCATCGTGCTCGCCGCAACCAGCATCGCGAACGCCGGCGACAATCGCATCGTGAGCGAGATCACGCTCGCCTGCGTGTCGGCGGGAATCGTCTGTTGGATGCCGAGAAGTTTGTAGAAGTCCTGACCGCGCGACATCCCGAGGCCCAGTTCGTCGTGGACGGTCTTGATCAGCGCGTCGGGGCCGCCCATCACTACAAGCGCCGCGACGACCGACGCGGCGACCATCGCGCCAGAACCGACCGCAGTGATCATTTCAAACGAGGCGCGCCGCTCGAGCATGTAGCACGCGATCGCGGTAGCAAGACCGAGCGATACGAAGTAGCCGAGGCCGCCGTACAATCCCGCGAGAATCGTCACGAAGGCGGTCGCCAGCAGCATCGCAACGATAGCGCGCAGGTTGGGCCGTGGACGGCCAACCGCGTAGACGACGATGGGCGCAGGCGCGAGCATCATCAGGATGCCGCCGATGAGTGGTATCGCGCCGCCGGCAAGGAAAAACGCTCCCGCCAACGCGGCCGCGCGAACCATCCCGATAACAGCCTTGCGCGTCACTCGATTGAACCGGCTATACGCCTAGCGTCGAGAATGGCAGCAGCGCGAGCACGCGCGCGCGCTTGATCGCGACGGCCAGTTGGCGCTGATGCTTGGCGCAATTGCCCGAGGTGCGGCTCGGGACGATCTTGCCGCCCTCAGTAATGAAACTGCCGAGCGTGCGCACGTCCTTGTAGTCTACCTTGAGCGTCTTGTCGGCGCAGAAGCGGCACACCTTGCGGCGACCACCTGGGCGTCCACGACGCATCCCGCCGCCGCGACCTTCGCCGCCACGGCCCTCGCCGCGATCGTCACCGCCGGGGCGCGGTCCGCCGTAGCGTCCGCCGCCGCCCTCGCGCGGCCGGTCGCCGCCTCTTTCCGATCTTTCCTCGTCAGCCATTTATCTTCCCTGGTAAGTCTTTTTCTTCGTCAAAAGTTTGACTATTCGCTTCGCTCGATCGACGCGGCGACCACTTCGAATCCCGCGCCTGTCTTCAAGCTACCCTTCAACGCTCTCATCGTTCCGTTCACCTTGACCTGCCCGCCCCGCTCCAGGAGCGGCTTTGCCGACAGCGCCGCTTCACCCGTCATCACGACGTTCAGCCTCAGTTCCTCGCCATGCGCGCCGCACTCGACCGTAAAGCGTAAGACGGTGGTGCCGGCTGGCGTGGTGCGGACTTCGAGCTGGCCGAATATTCGGCCCTCAAGCTCAATCCGGTTCCCTGTCACCTTCGGGCCCGGCGATTTCCTCGGATGCCGCTTCCATTATTTCTTCGGGAGCGTCGGGCGCATCCTCGGCCTCGGCGCGCTCTTCTCGCGACGCCATCAGAGCGGCGGCGCGCGCTTCCTGCGCGGCCTTGGCCTCGGCGATACGGCGGTTGCGCGCCTCGAGTTCCTCGCGCGCTTTGGCGACGTCGGCGTTGTCGTCGACGAGCACCGACAGGTAGCGCAGGACGACATCGGAGATGCGCAAATTGCGCTCGACCTCGTTCATCACGGGGCCGGGCGAAACGTAGTCGAGACGCACGTAGAAGCCGCGGCGCTCGCCCTTGATCTTGTAGGCGAGTTCGCGCGAGCCCCACTCCTCGGTTTCGATCATCTCGCCGGCGCCGGCGGCGATGATCCCCTCGTAGCGTTTGATGGCTTCCTTGATTTGGGGGTCGCCCGAATCAGGACGGAGAATAAAAATAGTTTCGTAGCGCCGCATGCGCTGGCAGTCCTCCTTACGGATTGCAGCCCCAAGTTGGAGCAAGGAGCAATCCCGTACAGTACCATCGCGGGTATGCCGTCTCAAGGCTGGATCGCGGGTATTTGAAGGCCGAGTGCGGCGGTCTTGCCATTGGCGGGCGGTCTGTTATGAGAAGATGCGGTCGCGTTCGTGCGATTCAGGAGGGTACGTCGATGGCCAAGTCCAAAAAGAAAATAAAGAAAGCGGTGCCGAAGTCGCGCAAAGTCGCTCCCAAATCCAAAGCGAGCAAGCCAAAGAAAATAAAGTCTGCGAAACGGACGGCGCCGAAGAAAGGATCGATAGAGCGCAAGGTCGCCCGCGTAGTTACGGCGGCCACGCGCGCATCCGTAGACCTTGAGAGCTCGATCGGACGGATGGAGCGCGCCGCGGTGCGAAAAGTCGGCGAAGTTGCTGCCATGGCGACTCGAGCGGTGCGAAAGGCGATGACGCCGGAGCCGGCGCTCCCCAGCTATGATGAACTGCCGGTGCGAGCGGGCGCGCCGGCGGGCGCGGCGTGGGGCGTGTTCGGCGACAACGACGAAGTCGGCACGATCAACCTGCTGACGCCCGATCGCGTACTCGCGGCGACGTCGTCGATTCGCACGGGGAAGGTGTTCGCGCTGAATCTGCCGATCAACATTCCCGACCCGCCGCTGTTTACGCGCGGCAAGCATTCGCACACCGTCAAAATTTTCCCGAATGCGGAGTTCGTGCTCGACGACTATCTCGACAACTTCTATCCGCAGGCGTCATCGCAATGGGACGCGCTCGCGCACGTGAAGCATCCGATGCATGGCGCCTACAACGGCATTCCCGACAAGGAGATGACCGGGCGCGGCGGAATGCGCCTTGGGATCGACAACCTTGCGCGGCGCGGAATCGCGGGGCGCGGCGTGCTGGCCGACGTGGCGCGCTACTACGATCGTGTGGGCAAGTCGATCAACTTTACGAGGGCGGAATCGATACCGCTGGCCGACGTGCAGGCTGCGCTCGAAGATGAAGGCGTCGAGCTGCAGACCGGCGATATCCTGCTGATTCGCATCGGCTGGACAAAGTTCTACATGTCAGCGAGCGCGGCGATCAAAGAGGAATTGGCGAAGGAGACGGTCGTGCCGGGGATCGAGGGCAGCGAGCGCACGGCGCGATGGCTGTGGAACAATCACCTGGCTGCTGTCGCGTCGGATTCGCCGGCGCTCGAGGCGCTGCCGAAACCGGCGGGTGAGGAATTGGAGTTCCTGCATTTCCATATGCTCGCGTTCTTCGGGATGCCGATAGGCGAGATGTGGAACCTCGAGGGGCTGGCCGACGATTGCGCGGCGGACGGCGAATACGATTTCTTCCTGACGTCGGCGCCGCTCAATATTCCGGGAGGAGTTGGTTCGCCGCCGAACGCGTTGGCGATTAAGTAGGAAGGGAAACTTGATTGTATGCGGCAGGGGTGACCCCTGCACCCAGTAATCGGGAAAGATGCGGGACTTCATCCCTGTTAGGAGGGTGAGTGGGCGGCGGGTTTTCGGCGTTTGAACAGCAGTCCCGACCAGGTCGCGTCGATTGCGCACACTTTGAAATCAACCAAGCCGATGGCGAGGCCGGCGCTGCGCACCGATACTTGCGACAAGTCACTGACGAGCGCGGAGGTTTTCTTTGGCCATGCGATCCAGAGCAATCCGTCATCGAGGTTCGCCGCAATTTTCTTGATTCGCCGATTCAGATCCCGAGTCGATCGCACGAACCATATCGTCAGCCTGGAATCGCGGCCGGGCTTGTCGAGCAACTTCGCGCCTTTGGGCAAAGGGCCAAGCGATTTGGAGAATCCGTCGGGAGGGTCGAGCAGTGCGATCGACGAGTTCGGCTTGATGCCGAGTTTTTTCACCAGCGGCGTGCCTGAGTAGGGCTCGAAGATCGATCGCGGCACGACTGGATCGGGACTGGGCTCAGCCGCTATCGCGCGTTTCAGTTCGGTAGCGATTTTCGGCCAGGAGGCGTACAAGGCGTCAGGCAGGGACATCCTGATGCCGTCGACTTTTTCCGACACGCCACCCGCGAACACCATCGGCAGGTTGCGAGTCGATTTCGCCATCCGCAAAGCGATTCCAATATCGCGGCCGACAGAGGGTAGCCTCTCGACATCGATCACGATTGCGTCGGGTACTGCGCGCCTGACGTCGCGCAGGAATTTCAGACCTTGCGGCACGAGGATGGTGACATCGTAGCCGGCGTCGCGGAGAATTTTCGCTCTCTCGCCTGCTTCGCCATCGTTCTGATGGATCAAAAGGACGCGGCGCATGCGCAAGTCGAGCGACGAAACGCGATCAGTGGCCGGCCTTGGTCAGGGCTTCGGTTGTGAAGAAACTTTTGTCGACTGCGCCCATGTTGATGTACCAGCATTCGCGCTCGGGCGTGTCGGGGCCGGGCAGGTAGCAGGTGGTCGCGACGCCGGATTGGACGTCGATGCTGGAGGCGGCGACGATGAACTCGCGCTTGAAGGGATAGACCGCAATCTTCGCGTCAGGCACGGGGCGGTCGCGATACGTATTCAGATAAATCTGCGTCTTCCAGAGCTCGCCCTTCTGATCGTAGCTATCGACGTACGGATTGAACCATCCCTCGCCGTCAACGTAGACGATCGTTTTAGACTGCAGCACGCCCTGGATTCGCTCCGGGCGCGGCGTCACTTCGACGACGTACAGATGGCGCATCTCCCAATCGTCGGTGCACGAGGTCGCGCCGCCGTCAGTCGCGCACGGATGCGCGGGGGAGTTCTGCGCGTGCACGCACGCGAGCATATTTTTGTCGCCGAGATATTTGAAATTGTACTCCTGCGGTTTCGCGCCGAATCCGCCGGCGTGATCGGCGTCCCAGGTCGACAGCCCCGGCGACGAACTCAGCATCACTTCGTTCACCCTGCGCACACGCCGCGCTCCCGCGAGGAACGCCCACGTGTCGTCGGCCTTCATCGCGTCCCAATAGCGATAGAGGATCGCACCGCTGCCGCGATCTTCGGCCGGAGCAAGAGCCGGATAAGCACCTGCGCGCGCCCAGATGCCGGTAGTCTTGAAATCCGGATCGGCCGGCAGCGGCTCAACTTCGGTGCGTCCGATATCGGAGTAGCCGGCCAGGTGTCCGACCTCGGTCAACGTCATCAGCGATTGTTGCGCGCCGGGATTTTGCTTCGCGACCTGACATTCGAAAAAACGCAGGTCGTAGTCGTCGCTCGCGATCGGCTTGAAGTACTGGTTCCACATGATCTTGGTGGCGACGTCGGGATCGTTGGGATCGAGCAGCGGGAACGGCTGTCCGGCGACGTAGCCCATCAGATCGCGATGGTCAGGAGCGAGGCGCACCTGGCCCGAATATTTTTCGGTCGCGTCCTGGAACGGCGGCGGCCAGACAACGCGGCCCGTCGGGACGATGTTCATCTGCATGCCGCGAGAGACGGCGATGAAAGTGCCGGGACTCACCAGCGCGCGGACCTGTTCGGCAGTCTTGGCGGTGATCAGGTCGCCTGGCTTAACTTGCGCGTGAGCGGGAGTGAGGGTGAATGTCAGCGCGAAGAAAATTGCGATGACGGACAGCGGAGAGCGGAGTCCGTGCGGTATTTTCATATTCTAAAGTATCACTTTAACTCGACCGGCGTCACTTTATTTCGACAGCGACCTGGCGGTAGCGTTGCGTTCCGATGTTGACGACACCACGATGCGTTCCCTTCGCGCACCATAGCACGCTTCCCGCAGAAAGCGATTCTTCGCGCGAGCGCTCATCGCCGTCATCGGCGCGATCGACGATTTTCACCGGGCCGCCTTCGGCGACGTAGAACGCAGTGTCATGCGACCATCGGCGCACACCGCTCTGTCCGCCGGGCGCGAGCGTCGTTTCGGAAACGCGGACGCGGGCGTTGTCGAGAATCGTGATCGTGCCGGGATCCGGATCCTTACCCGCGACGGCCTCGCATCCGACGAAGCCCAGCTTGTCGCGTCCCGGTTTCGCAGGACGTTTGAGCTCGAACAGCGCCTCGAAAAATCGCGTATCACCCATGTTGTGCGCGCTCTCGATCCCACCTGCCGGCACAAAATACGTGGCACGCGCCTTGACGGGGAACGGCATCATCTTTCGGCCACCGGGCGACTGCGCGCCGACGTTCGCGCCTGACAGGATGAACAGCACGTAGTCCATCGTGTGATGGTGCAGTCCGCAAACCGCGCCGGGCGCGAGATCCATCTCCCACACGCGCACGTCGTCGTTGTCGAAAATCATCCGCGTCGCAACTGGTCCGTATTCGCTGACCTGCTCGCTCATCGTCGTCACTCCTGTTCGAAACATCCGCGATCTGTTCCGCACACTTGCGCATCGACGGGGCGTCCGTCAGGCCCGACCGGCCGCTGCGTCTTGAGGCAGGTGTAGCAGGCTGCCGCGTCGTCGGGCTTGAAAATGCGATCGCCGTCGGGCGTGCGATAGTAGGCGGTCTTGGTGCGAAGCAGCGCGCAGAATGGTGAGGGCATACTATGCGGTCTCCAAGCCGGCGGCGTGCATGATCGCGCGGCGCACGATCACTTTTGCAATCACCACTTTGTACGCGTTGTCGGACATCGGCTGCGCGTCTTTCAGTGCAGCGTCGGCCGCAGCACGTGCGCGGGATTCATCGAGCGGGCCGGCCTTGAGCGCAGCTTCTGCATCAGGCGAGCGCCACGGGATAGGCGCCACAGCGCCCATCACAACGCGCGCATCGCGGACAGTCCTGGCGCCGTCGAGCACGATCGCGACGCTGACCAACGGCCAATCGAAGCTCTGCTTCTCGCGCGCCTCGAGGTAATGGCTGCGCGTCGCGGCGGAGGGCGCGGGCACGATTACTTCGGTGATTATTTCGCCGGTCTTGAGAGAATTTTCGCGCTTCGGATCGACTGTCGGCAGCGTGAAGAATTTTTCGAGATCGACTGTGCGGGTGCCGCTTGGGCCGACGATGGTGGCGCTCGCGCGCATCGCGATCAGCGCGGGGGCGAGGTTCGACGGATGCACGATGAATGACGGGCCGCCGCCGAGAATCGCGTGGTAGCGATTTAGCCCGCCAAGCGAGTAGCACTTGTCGCCGCCCTTCTTCAGGCAGTTCACGTCGGGATTGCGAAAGTACCAGCATCGCGGACGTTGCAGGATATTTCCGCCGACGGTGCCGAGGTTGCGAATCTGCGGCGTCGCCGCTTCGCCCGCGGCCTCGGCAATGGCGGTAAACTTCGCGCGAATCACAGGATGCTCACTGACTTCGCTCAGCTTCACCGTAGCGCCGAGGCGCAGGTCGCCCGACGGGCGCAGCTCGATTCCGCCGAGCTCTTTCAGGCCCTTGAGATTCACTAGCGCCGCGGGAGAGACGATGCTTTGCTTCGACAGATCGACGACATCGACGCCGCCCGCAAATGCGACGTTGCCGTTTTCGGCAAGCAGCTTCGACGCACTCGCGACGTCGGCGGGCGTGATCACTTCGAATCGGTTCATCGCAAATCCATCACGCGTGTCCCAACGCGGCGAGCACTCGATCGGGCGTCATCGGGAGCGAACGCACCGGCACGCCGAGAGCGTCGTACACTGCGCATGCAATTGCGGCGGTGCTCGCGACGTGCGAGACCTCGCCGAGGCCCATCACACCGGTGTTCGTGATGCCGTTGGCGACTTCGAAAAACGTTACGTCGATTTGCGGTACGTCGAGCGCGCCGAGCAGCTTGTAGTCGTCCATCGTCGGATTCACCATGATGCCGAGCTGCGGGTCCATCCGGCGATCCTCGAACAGCGCGAAACCGATGCCCATCAGGATGCCGCCGTTAACCTGGCTGCGCGCCGTCAACGGATCGACGATGCGGCCCGCGTCGTGCACGGCAACGACATGCTTCACGCGCACGATCCCGGTCTCGGTGTCGACTTCGACCTCAGCGAACTGGCAACCGGCCTGGTCGGTGCGAAAGCCTTCGTAGTTCGGAACGCGTTCGCCCTGCGCGGAAATCGAATCGCCGGGAATTCGTTTGCAGACATCATTGAATGAGATCGAGCGCGAAGGATTCGTGCGCACCCGAATCGTTTCGTCGGCGGCTTCGAGGTCGTTGGGATCGGCGCCAAGAATCGGCGCTGCGATGCGAAACAGCTTGTCCTTGAGATGCGCCGCGGCCTGGCGCACCGCCGGTGAGTTGGACGGAGCGCTCAGGCTACCGCCGCTCGGCACTGAAAAGAGAAATCGCGTGTCGCCGATTTCCGATTTCACGCGACTGACGGGCAGTCCGAGTTCCTCAGCCGCGACAATCGCCATCACAGTGCGCGTGCCGGTGCCGATATCCTGCGTGCCGATACGGACCTCGACGCTGCCGTCGCGATGCGCGAGCACTTGCGCCTCGGGGCCCGAGACTCCGACCGCGTGCCATTCGGCGGACGCGACGCCGACTCCACGCTTGATCGGACCGCTCGACTTCGCCGCCTCGTTTTTCTCAGCCCATCCGAACGCGCGCGCGCCGATTTCATATTCCGCGGCGCGGACCGGGTTGTCGCTGTTGCGACGGCGGAACTCGAGCCGATCCATTCCGATTTTGCGCGCCATCTCATCCATCGCGAGTTCCAGCGCGAAGCATCCCTGCGGCCATCCGGGCGCGCGCATCGGCGACGACGGCCCGGCGTTCATATAGATGTTCGTTTCTAGCGTGCGAATGTTCGAGCATCGATAAACTGATCCGAATGGGCCCGCGCTACTCGCGCCGCCGCCAATGCCGCCGCTGCCGCGCATCACCAGATCGATCGCTGTCAGCTTGCCGTCGCGATCGACGCCCATCTTGACCTTTTGCTCTGAGTTCGGGCGGTTGCCCGTCGAGCGATGCTCGTCGGCGCGCGGGAGCATCAGTTTGACCGGCACGCCAGCCGCCTTGGCCAGCCGCGCGGCGATGATCATTTCCGGAGTCGCGCCGAATTTCGATCCGAAGCCACCGCCGAGATATTCGCAGACGACGCGCACGCTGTCGGGCGGCAGGCTGAAGTACACGGCCAAGTCGTCGCGCGCGGAGAAGACGCCCTGCGTCGAGCACCAGACGGTGAGTTGGTCGCCGGCCGCGTTGAAGCTCGCGACGGCGCCGTGCGTTTCGAGGCAGACGTGGGTCTGCACGGGCGTCGTGTAGGTCGCCTCGATTGTATTCGCCGCAACTTCGAGTCCGCGCGGCACGTCGCCGACGCTCGACTTCGAAGTCCTGCCGACGTTCGAGCCGCTGCCGAAAACGCGCGGCGCCGAATCGGCCATCGCGGCGTCCATATCGACCACGAAGGGCTGCGGTTCGTAGTCGACCTTAATCAACTTCAGGGCGTCGGCGGCGATGTCGGAACTGATCGCGGCGACGGCGGCGACTTCCTGGCCTGCGAAGCGGACTTCGCGATCGTCGAGCGCGAGGACCGCGCGCACGCCGCCCAGATTCTTCGCGGCGGACAGATCGATGTCGCGAATCCGCGCGTGCGGCCACGGGCTGCGCAGGATCGCGCCGTAGAGCATCCCGGGCAATTCGATATCGTAGGTGTAGCGCGCTGTGCCGGTTGCTTTCAGCGGTCCGTCGACGCGGGGCGTTGGCTTGCCGACGATATTGAGTCGATCGCCCCACTGCCACGGCGTTGGCTCGCCGTCGGGGATGACAATCGTGACGTCGCGCGTGTTGTCCTGGAAGCCGAGGTTGAGCGTGACGCGCCGCGACATCAGGCATTCCTCGGCGCGGCGGCGGCTTTCAGAGCGGCTGCGAAGACATGCGGGTACGTACCGCAGCGACAGGTATTGCCGGCCGTCGCGTGTTTGATCTCGTCAGTGGTGGCAGAAGGATTTTTTTCGAGAGCTGCCGCGACTGACATCACCATCCCGGGCGTGCAGAAGCCGCATTGCTGCGCGTCATCCTCGACGAACGCAGCCTGCACCGGATGCATGTTCGCGATCGTGCCGAGGCCTTCGATGGTTGTGATCCGGTGACCGCGCGCGTCGATCGCGAGCACCATGCACGAGGTTACGGGTTTGCCGTCGAGATGCACGGTGCATGCGCCGCATGCGCCACGATCGCAAACGAGCTTTGTTCCCGTCAGTCCGAGATGCTCGCGCAGGGCACGCAGCAGTGTCACACGCGGCTCGATCTCGAGCGTCGCAGGCTTGCCGTTGATATTGAGCTCGATCGTCGTGGCGTCGGGGCCGAGCTTTTCGACCACACCAGGGGGCAGGATCTTTTCGTCGGCGGATGCGGGCCGGACGCGCGCAAGGCCTGCCGCAGCAGCAACGGCGCCGGCGCACTTGATGAAAGATCGACGGCTGATTCCCGAGGGCTTGCGGGGCTTGCTCATTTGGACGTTGCGCCCGCCGTGTCGCGAATCGGTTCGGTTGTCATAAAGATTGCGATTGCGAGGCCGAACAGAATCATTCCGACTGGAAGCGCGAACACTGCGATCTTGATCGAGTAAACGCCCGCCGCCAGAAGCTTGTCAAGAAACATTCCGGTGTCGTAGTGGAAGCGATCGATCAGCCACGATTCGAGCCAACCGCCATCGGTGAAGTGGAAGCGCGCGACGTCGGCGCCGACCGTTCCGATGATCGGCAGCGCGAGTGCGCCAACGATCACTGCGACGATCATCGAGCGGCTTTTCAAGGCGTCGTCGTACACGAGCCGCGCGCCGATGCGAATTCCAACCAGCATTCCGAGCGCGGCCGCGCTGCACGCGGCGATTGCAAACTCATTGGCATTCCACCACGCGCCGAATGGTGGGTTGAGATATCGGATGACGAGATGCGCGCCGGTTCCGTAGCTCAGCGTAAAGATGACGGCGAGCAGAATCGCGAGCCCGGTCAGTCGTCCCATCCATTTGGGAACTCGTCGCGGTCTTTTCCTTCGTGGCATCCGGAACCTCATCGGATCGACGCGACGATCGCTCCTGTGCCGCGCGTCAGGCCGATCGAGAGATAGACGATGAGCAACACGAGCGAGCCGACGGTCAGGCCGATGCGGCGAAAGCGCGCCTGGAGATTGGCGACCTCGGGACTCGGACCCGCGGCCCACCAGATTTGCCTGCCGATATTTCCGTACTGATAGAGCGCGAGGCCGATAACGATGACGACGAGGATCAACTTGATCGCGAGCAGAATCGAAACACCGCCGATGAACATCACGTTGAGAATGCCGGTAATCACGAGCACGGCCAGCGAGGTGAGGACGATCGCGCCGAGGCGGCGAACGATTCGGCGGCTGACGCGCAGGCGCGTGGGCGCATCGAGTTCCGCGGCCAGCACCGGCGCCAGTGCGAAGGTGCTGAACAGCGATCCGCCGAGCGCGACAATCACGGCGACGATGTGCACGAAGAGCACGACGAGGCGAAGACTTAGCATCGAGGAATGAATACTACAGATCGCGCCGGTATGTGACGAAATTGCCGGTGACGTGTGCGCCCAGGCTGAGCGCGGTGCGGCGCGACGCCCAGTTGTCGTCGAGCACGAGCGTGTAGCCCGCAAAGCGCATTTTGCGCCGCGCCATCGCTAGGAATGATCGCGCCGCCATGGCAACTGCGATGCCGCGTCCGCGCGCGCGATCGAGGACGCCGATATTAATGAGCGCGCCGCGCGTGCCGCCGCCGCGCTCGGGATCGAGACGAATACCGCGGCGTACGCGTGCGAGCGCGGGGCTGAGATCGGGCACCGAGAAGACTGCGCCGACGGACTCGCCGCCGATTGTCGCGAGCATCGAGAGGTCGGCGACGGGAGTTTCCCACAGCGACGTGAGCATCGGGCGCACCTCGGCTCGCGTCACGGGGTTCCATCCCCAATGGCGATCGAAGGCTGCGTTGGTTACGTCGGTCCATGCATCGATGGCGGCCAGGAATCCATACTCGCGCCAGCTTTGAATCGTAACGCCGGAAACCGCGGCGGCCTCGGCCATCCGGCGATAGCGCACGAGGATTTCAGGCGTGAGCGGCGCCGTGTAGTCGACCTGGCCTTTTTCGGTGACGAAGCCGGCGTCCTTGAAGTAGCGATGGTACGAGGCAGGATTTCCGCGCAGCAGGAACGACGGCAACGAATCGTAGTTGTCGATCGCGTAGGGGTAATCGAGAAACGCCGCGAAGCCGCTGCGTACTGCGCGCATCCCCCGCTCGCGGAGCGATTGCACGGCCTCGTCGAGCATCGCGGCAACGGCGACGTCCTCGCCATCGAGCGCTTCGAACTGGATCAGCTGCCCGAGCTGCTCATTCCAATGTTCGATGTAGCGGCGATTGATAACGGCGCTGACGCGAGCGACGACACGGCCGGCGCGACGCGCGCAGAACGGTGTGAGGTCGAGATGGGTCGAGAGCAGGCTGCGACGCGACAGCAGATCGATTTCGTTCTGCACGTCGGGCGGCCACCACGCGTCGCGGCGGTCGTAAACCTGGAACGGGAGGCGCGCGAATTCATCGAGCTGCTCGCGGCTCGTCGGCCGTTCAATGGCTATAGTGTCGGCGTTTAGTTTGGGATTGGCCGCCATGAGTTGAGCCGCATCGCGCGCTCAACTTTTCTTATAGCCGCAGACGGGCCAAAGATCATCCGCGCGTAAGCAGGTTGTCAGAGAGCCACCGCGCGAGCATCCGGTTTATCGCGGCGACGGGATCGTCGTCGCCGGCCTTCGATGCGACTACATCGCAGATATCCGCGAAGGTCGCGCCTTGCGCAATCGCTCCGACGGCATCTGCTTCGGGGCTTTCGAGATCGCGATAGTAAACGCGCGCATGGTTGCGCCACACGAGGACTTTGACCGCATTCTGCTCGGCAGCTTTCCACTCGCGATGCTCCTCGACCGCGCGCACCAATTCCGAGACTCGCCATTCGAGCGCGAGAATTTGCGTCGATGGATGAAGGCTGAGTTTCATCGCGGGCCATTCACCGGGGGCAATCGCGCGGAGCGAATCGGGATTCAGCGAGGTCGCATCGCGACCCTGAAAGACCTCGGCGATTGACCGTTCGAGCTTCGCGAGGTCCGCGACGAACGGCGCGCGATCGCGCATCGGATGGTCGCGCAGATAGTCGGCGAGGAAGCGTCCGCAATGAGAGATCGACGGTTCGGTCGGCGGATATTCGAGTATGTAGCCGGTGACCAGGTTGTGAAAGTTGTCGTCGCCGAGAACGGCCAGCGTGGCGGGGAAATCCTCCCTGAGCGCGTCGAGGATGCGGTAGAAATACATGTTCGCGTAGATATCGACGCGAGCTTCCGTCGACAGGCGATCGTCGCCGAGTACCACGGCACCGATGCCACCAGCGCCGAGATCGCGCTCGGCTGCGAGTCCCTCGGTGACGCCGCTAACTGCGGTGATCAACCGATAGAGCAGGCTTTGGAGTTTGTTCAGATTTGTGGGCATCGAAAATATCGCGCGCGCGATCGGCGGTGGCCGCCAGCTCCGCGAACTCCGGGATGTTGTCGTCCCACTCGACCAGCGCCGACACCGGCCCAAAGCGCCGCGCCGCTCGCTCGTAGAGCGCCCACACTTCGTCGCGCACCGGATGGTCGTGCGTATCGAGCAGGTAGGTTCCGTGATCACTGTGGCCGGCGAGATGGTACTGCACAACACGATCGGCCGGCACCGCGTCGATGTACTCATTAGCGTCGAAGCGATGGTTGAACGCGCTCACGAAGATGTTGTTGATGTCGAGCAGGATTCCGCAGTCGGCTTCGTCCGCGATCGCCGAAATGAATTCCCATTCGGACATCGTCGAATCCGCGAACGCCATGTAGCTCGACACGTTCTCGATGAGAATCGGGCGCTCGAGGATGTCCTGCACATCGCGGATACGCGCGACGACATGAGCGACGGCTTCTTCGGTGTACGGGAGCGGCAGCAATTCGTGAAGATTGCGCCCGCCTACTCCGGTCCAGCAGAGGTGATCGGAAATCCATGCGGGCTCGAAGCGGTGCGCGAGGTCGCGAAGTTGGCGCAGGTAGTTGCGATTCAGCGGGTCGGTGGACCCGATCGACATCGACACGCCATGCATCACGATCGGATAGTTGGCGCGCACGCCTTCGAGGACTTCGAGCGGGCGTCCGCCTTCGACCATGAAATTTTCGGAAATGACCTCAAACCAATCGACCTCGGGACGCGTCTCGAGGACATGGCTGTAGTGCTGACGTCTAAGCCCGACGCCGTAGCCGAGCATTGGAAAATCGGCACGCTTCATTTTGCGATCGAACCTAGTCGCTCTTCGTGACGGTCTCCGGTTTACCGCCTGCCGCGACGCATTCCTTGGCCGTCGGCGTCATCACGTAGCCTTTGCCCTTGCAGGCGTTCTGGCCCTTGCAGCCGCTGTTCGCGCTCTGGCACAGGCTTTGGCCTTTGCACGCGTTGCCGCCGACGCACTTGACCTGCGACGCCGCCGCAGTCGAGTCAGTGCTGTCAGCCGCATAGAGGTTGTTGCCCGCGAAAACAAGCGCAACTGCCGTCGCCAGCATCGCGCCGGTAATTTTGGTCATGGTCATGGTGGTATCTCCTTCTTTCTTGGCTCGCGCGCCGAAACTACTACAGCTTCGACGCAGAGTCTAAACGTGTTCGCGTGCGCGTCGGTTCCGTCGATCTATACTACGGAGAACCGAGTCTGGCGGATGCGCGGCGCAGTGTCGGCCAACAATCGCAATCAAAATAAACCTGTGTCAGCGGGAACATTCCGGGCCTATGCAAGATTTCAAATGTGCAGGATGCTATGTTCGTAAAATCGCCATATGACGGACAAGAGCGGCAGCGGCGCGGATCGACGCAAGCGATTCGAAGACGAGGCATTGCCTCATCTCGACGCTCTCTACTCGATGGCGATCCGGCTCGCGCGCAATCCCGACGACGCCAACGACCTGCTGCAGGAAACGGTGCTGCGTGCGTACCGTTTCTTTCATCAGTTCGAGGCTGGCACGAACTGCCGCGCGTGGATGCTGACCATCCTGTTCAACAATTTTCGCAACGGCTACCGCAAATCATCGCGCGAGCAGCCCGCTGCCACTGCCGAAGAGTTCGAGCGCAAGGTCGAGAACGAAAGCCTCAGGACCGACCCGGCCGGCTCGAATCCAGAGGTCCTGGTCTCGAGCCATGGGATGGAGGGTGAGGTCGAAACGGCGTTGGCAGGTTTGCCGGGGGAATTTCGTGAAGCCATTTTGCTCGTCGATGTAGAGGAATTAAGCTACCAGGAGGTTTCGGGGGTTCTCGACATACCAATCGGTACGGTAAAGTCGCGAGTGTCACGAGGACGCGCGATGCTGCGTGAAGCGTTAACCAGCTTCGCCAAAGAGCGTGGAATAATACGGTCTTGACACCGGATAAGCATGGCGGTTGGAGTGTAGCGAGCCGAGAACGATAAAAGTGGATTGCGCAACCTACATCGAGAAGTATCTGTCAGCTCACGTTGACGGGGAATTGAGCGCGGCAGAGTTGCGCGACGCCGAGGAGCATCTGGCGGGATGCGTCAACTGTCGCGCACGGTTCGCCGAAGAGCGCGCTGTCAAAGCGCTGCTGCGCGAGCGCGCCGCGATGCGGCGGACGCCGGCGATGGTCCGCGGATCGATACTCGCAGCGCTCGACGCCGTCGATGCGGCGGGGGTCTCCACTGCCGCGGGGCGCGATAGCGATCGAGCCGCCGGCGCGGATCGCGGGCCGTGGTATTCGATTCGCCGCGCGCGGATGTGGGCGCCCGTCGCGATCGCCGCAGTCGCGGTCTTCGCATTTGTGATCCTGCATGGCACCCACGGCCCAACTCCGGCACAGGCAGTCCCTCCGTTCGACGTCGCGATCGAACACTACGAGAACTTCCGCCAGCGCTTCGAGCCCAACGTGAAATCGACGCTGCCAGCAGATCTGTCGGACGCCTACATGGACCACCAGCTGCCGGGATTCCTGTGGAACTTCCAGCATCGCGGCTACACTTTGATTGGCGGACGAATCGACCGACTGGAGGATGGAACCTCGGTCGCCTACACCTTCTACCGCGGCGACAACGGCACGATCCTCTGCACGTACATGAAGTCACACGGGTTACAACCGCCCGCCGGCGAGATGCACGAGATGGACGGCCATCACATGTATCAGTACAAGGGCTACAGCATTTGCCTGAGCTACCCGCCCGGCGGGAACATTTGCGTATTGGTATCGAAGCGCCCGATGAAGGAATTCGTCGAGGACATCGTCGACTCGGAACCGTAGAGAAGCTGGGACCTAACGCCGATCCGCCTTCAGCCCGTCCTCATTCGCAAGAAATAAGTGCAACTGCGCGGGCGTCGTGTCGCGCGGAATCTCGACCGGGTAGTTGCCGGTAAAGCATGCGTCGCAAAAGCCCTCGCGGCTCTCTCCGTTGAAAGAGTACAGCCCGTCCCAACTGAGATAGGCGAGCGAATCGGCCGTGATGTACCGGCGAATTTCCTCGATAGAGTGGGACGATGCGAGCAGCTCTTCGCGCGTCGGCGTGTCGATGCCGTAGAAGCATGAGTTGGTGGTGGGCGGCGCCGCGATTCGCATGTGGACTTCGCGCGCGCCCGCCTGCCGCAGCATCGGGATCACCTTGCTGAGCGTGGTGCCGCGCACGAGCGAGTCTTCGATCAGCACGATTCGCTTGCCGCGTAGCAATGCTCCGACTGGGTTGAATTTGATCTTCACGCCGAAATGGCGAATCGAGGAGCGCGGCTCGATAAAGGTGCGACCGACGTAGTGGCTGCGCACCAGGCCCATCTCGAACGGGATTCCCGATTCTTCAGCATAGCCGAGCGCGGCCGGCGTGCCCGAATCCGGCACCGGCACGACGATGTCCGCCTCGACCGGAGCCTCGCGCGCGAGCGCCCGCCCGTGCTGCTTGCGGACCTGGTACACGTTGCGGCTGTAGACCTGGCTGTCGGGCCGCGAGAAGTAGACGTACTCGAAGATGCATCGCTTGGTCGGTACGTGCGCGAACGGATTCATCGAGCGCAGCCCGCCCTCATCGACGACGATCATTTCGCCGGGATTGATCTCGCGGATATATTCGGCGCGCACGAGATCAAGCGCGCAGGTCTCGGACGCAACAATCGTCGCGCCGTTGAGGTTGCCCAGGACCAGCGGGCGGAAGCCGTGAGGATCACGCACCGCGATCATCGAATCTTCCGTCAGCACTACCAGCGAATAAGCGCCGCGCACCTGAGCAAGCGCCTCGGCAACGCGCTCCGGGAGAGTGGGTGCGTGCGACGCAGCGATCAGATGAATCATCACCTCGCTGTCCGACGACGACTGGAAAATCGAGCCGGTCGACTCGAGCCGCTCGCGCAGCTCGGTGAAATTCACGAGATTGCCGTTGTGCGCGAGCGCGAGCCCGCCGCGCGCATACTCGACCACTAGCGGTTGGCAATTGCCAATCGTCGTCGAGCCGGTCGTCGAGTAGCGGTTGTGCCCAATCGCGCTCGTGCCTTCGAGCGACTCGATGATTGCGCTGTTGAAGACATCGGCGACCAGTCCCATCCCGCGATGATAGATGAGCGATTTGCCGTTGGACGAGACGATGCCGGCGGACTCCTGCCCGCGATGCTGCTGTGCGTAGAGGCCTAGATACGCGAGGTTGGCGGCCTCGGGATGGCGGTAGACGCCAAACACGCCGCACTCTTCGTGGAAGACGTCGAGGTTCGATTCTTCGACTGCTTCAACCGCAAGGACCGAATCTTCTTCAGTCACCGCCTCTGAGCCTCCTTGGAATCGCGTCTTCGTAAATTCGCTGCAACTCGGAAACGTCTTCGTCGAGCGAGCCGATTTTGAGCCGCGGATCGGCGATTACTTTTCCGACGACCGCGAACTCCAGTCCTCGCCCGGCAAACAGTTTCTCGACGCGGGCCACGTCGCCCGGCGAAATCGACAAGATCACCGTCGATGCGCCCTCGCCAAAAAAATCAACCGCGTCAGCGTTTCCAGCTCGCCCAAGTTCAACTTCGGCTCCCAGAATCGCCCGCGGATTGAAACAGGCTTCAGCCAATGCCACCGCAAGGCCGCCCTCGGCGATATCGTGAGCCGATCTTATCAGCCCCTGTTCACACCCTTCAACAAGCCCGTCGATCAGGGCAGCTTCGCGCGCCAGCTCGATCGGATTGAGGCTCCCGCCGTCGATTTGGAAGAGCGCCGAGTACTCGCTCGCCGCCAACGACGGCTTGCCCGTGCGCACAATCGCGATCGCGTCGCCGGGATTCTTGAAAAACTGCGTGACATGCTTCGCAACGTCAGACATCACGCCCAGCACGGCAATCGTCGGCGTCGGCGGAATCGCGTGACCTTCGGTCTCGTTGTAAAAGCTCACGTTCCCGCTGACCACCGGCGCGCCGAACGCAAGCGACGCGTCGCGCAGTCCCTCGACGCCGCGAACAAACTGCCACATCACCTCGGGCCGCTCGGGATTGCCGTAGTTGAGGCAATTGGTGATTCCGACCGGACGAGCGCCAGCGCACGCGACGTTGCGCGCCGCTTCGCAGACGACGCCGACCGCACCGATATAAGGATCGAGTGCGCATGCGCGTGGATTCGAATCGACCTTGAGTGCCATCGCGCGTTTTGAGTTCTTGATCCGGAGCACCGCCGCGTCGCTGCCGGGCCCGAGCACTGTGTTACTCAGGACGAGGGAGTCGTATTGCCGATAGACCCACTTCTTCGACGCGATGTTCGGACTGTCGAGCAGTGCGCGCAGCGCCTTCGATAGCTCGGGGTGTTTCGCGATCGATGTATTCACCGAGGGCTGAGTCTTGTGAGCGGCCGCGGGACGATCGTACAGCGGCGCGTCATTGGCGAGCGCGCCGATCGGAATATCGGCGACGACCTGCCCATGCCATCGCGCGCGCCATCGTCGATCGTCGGTGATGCGTCCGATGACGACGGCGTGCAGGTCCCACTTCTCGAAGACCGACTGCAGTTCGGACTCACGCCCGCGCTCGGCGACGATCAGCATGCGTTCCTGCGATTCGGAGAGCAGAATTTCATAGGGTGTCAGGTTCGCCTCGCGCAGTGGCACCTTGTCAAGGTCGAGCTCGATTCCGAGGCCGCCATGCGACGGCATCTCGCTCGACGAGGACGTGAGTCCGGCCGCGCCCATATCCTGGATGGCGACGATTGCGCCGGTCTTGCCTGCTTCGAGGCACGCCTCGATCAATAATTTCTCGGTGAACGGATCGCCGACCTGCACCGCGGGCCGCTTAGCCTCGCTCTCCTTGTCGAACTCCGCCGACGCCATCGACGCACCGTGAATCCCATCGCGGCCCGTCGCCGAGCCGACGTAAAGCACGGGGTTGCCGACGCCGCGCGCCTTCGCACTCATCATCTCGCCCTTGCGCACGAGCCCGAGGCAGAACGCGTTGACGAGAATGTTCGCGTCGTAGGCGGCGTCGAACATCACTTCGCCCGCGACCGTCGGCACGCCGACGCAATTGCCGTAGCCGCCGATTCCGCCAACCACGCCGCCGAGCAGGTAGCGGGTACGCGGATGATCGAAGCTGCCGAACTTGAGCGAGTTCATGCTCGCGACGGGCCGCGCGCCCATCGTGAAGATGTCGCGCAGGATTCCGCCCACGCCGGTCGCCGCGCCCTGGTACGGCTCGACGAACGACGGGTGGTTATGGCTTTCGATTTTGAAGACCGCGGCCCAGCCGTCACCGACGTCGATCGCGCCGGCGTTCTCGCCCGGGCCCTGCACGACCAACTCGCTCTTCGACGGCAGCTTTCTCAGGTGGATGCGCGACGATTTGTAGGAGCAATGCTCCGACCACATGACGGAGAACACGCCGAGCTCGGTGTAGGTCGGTGTGCGGCCGATGATCTGTTCGATCTTGCGATACTCGTCAGGCGTGAGCCCGAACGCGCGGGCCTGCTCGACATCGGCTTTCGGCTCGCCCGCAAGCGAAACAGGTCGCTCGCTCATCGCGCGCTCCCGGCAATCGACTGAAATATCTTAAGGCCGTCGGTACCACCGAGCATCGATTCGACCGCGTGCTCCGGATGCGGCATCAAGCCAAATACGTTGAAGCGCTCGTTGGCGACGCCTGCGATCGCGCGCATCGAGCCGTTGGGATTCGCGTGGTCGCTCTCGCGTCCGTCCGCATCGACGTAGCGCAGAATCACCTGGCCGCGCTCCTCCATTTGACGGAGTTCATCTTCAGGCGCGACGTACAATCCCTCGCCATGCTTGATCGGCAACTGCAGCAAGTCGCCCTGCTTCGTCGCGCGCGTGAAGGGAGTGCTCGCGTTCTCGACGCGCAGGAACACGCGCTGGCATATAAATGAAAGCGAGCGGTTGCGCGTGAGCGCGCCCGGCAGCAGATGCGCCTCGCACAGAATCTGAAAGCCGTTGCAGGTGCCGATGACGAGGCCGCCGTCGCCGGCGAACTTCGCGACGCTCTTCATGATTGGCGAGAAGCGCGCGATTGCGCCGGTGCGCAGATAGTCGCCGTAGCTGAAGCCGCCGGGCAGCAGGATGCACTCAACGCCGCCAAGCGATTCGTCCTTGTGCCATAGGATTCGCGCGTCCTGACCCATCACGTCGGCGAGCGCGTGCAGTGCGTCGCCGTCGTCCAGCGAGCCGGGGAATCGCACGACGCCCCACTTCATTCGCCGTCCACCTCGAAGCGGTAGTCCTCGATGACCGGGTTGGCGAGGAGAGCTTCGCACATCTTTTTCGCTTCGGCGCGTGCCTCGGACGCGGTGCGCGCTTCGACTTCGAGCGTGATGTACTTGCCGACCTTGACGCCTGAGACGTTTTTGAAGCCGAGACTCTGGAGCGAACTTTCGACCGCGCGCCCTTGCGGGTCGAGGATGCCCTTGCGGGGCGTCACGAACACTCTTACTTGCAACTCACTCCCTCTGGCGCGCGGTCGTCCGCCATTAGTTTTCCACCCGGCGGAGCATCTCGTGGTAGGCCTCTTCGACGCCGCCAAGATCGCGCCGGAAGCGATCCTTGTCGAGCTTTTGGCGCGTCGCCTTATCCCAGAAGCGGCAGGTGTCGGGGCAAATTTCGTCGCCGAGGATAACCTCGCCGTGATGGCGTCCGAACTCGAGCTTGAAATCGACGAGGATCACGCCGCGCTCGTCCAGAAATTTTGTGAGGATGCTGTCGACTTTCAGCGCCATCGCGTCGATCTGCCTCAGCTCTTCAGCGGTGGCCCATCCAAACGCGATCGCGTGCTCGCCGATGATCAACGGGTCATCAAGCGGGTCGGACTTGTAGTAGTACTCGACAATCGGATGCGGCAGCGCCTCGCCTTCCTCGCGCCCGAGCCGTTTCGCCATCGAGCCCGCGACGATATTCCGCACTACAGTCTCGACGGGAATGATCTGCAGGCGCTTGCACAGCATCTCGCGATCGTTGAGGCGTCGGACAAAGTGGGTCTTGACGCCCTGCTTTTCGAGCAGCGTGAAGAACAATTCCGACATGCGGTTGTTCATCACGCCCTTGTCCTCGATGGTGTCCTTCTTCTTGCCGTTGAAGGCGGTGGCGTCGTCCTTGAAGTAAGCGATTACCAGGTCCGGGTCGGACGTGGAGTAAAGTTTCTTCGCCTTGCCCTCGTAAAACATTTCGAGTTTTTGCGGAGTCGTTTCCACGATTCGTTCTCCCTTAACGGTCTTTGCGAATTAACTTAATCTAATCATGATACCGACCGGTTGCGTCATCACAACGAAGCCGGCCCCAGTTGTCCACAAACCCCCGCGCGGCGTGTGGATAGACGCGTCACCGCTTGGCCGCGCGCTTTTTCGCAATAGCCAGATCAGCCTTTGCGGGCGGCGCGAATTGTTCGACCAGCTTCGCCGCGAGCCCAACGTAGCTGTGCGGATTCAACTCGCGCAGTGCGCGTTTGGCGTCGGCGTCCAGCGGCAGCGTCGCGATGAACTCTTCGATCACACGGCGATCGATTCTCCGGCCGCGCGTCAGTTCCTTGAGCGTCTCGTACGGTTTCGGCAATCCGTGACGTCGCATCAACGTCTGAATCGCTTCGGCGACGACCTCCCACGCCTGCTCGGCCTCGAGATCCTCCGCGATGCGCGCCTCGTTGACCTCGACGCGCGCGAGGCCGCGCTCCAGCGACGCCAACGCGACGACCAGATGCCCGAACGCCGTGCCCATCGCGCGAATCGCCGTGCTGTCGGTGAGGTCGCGCTGCCATCGCGAGACCGGCAGCTTCTGCGCGAGATGGTCGAACAGCGCGCTCGCGATTCCGAGGTTGCCCTCGCAGTTCTCGAAGTCGATCGGATTGACCTTGTGCGGCATCACCGACGAACCGGTCTCGCCGGCGACGGCCTTCTGCGCGAAGTAGCCGATCGAGATGTAGCTCCACATGTCGCGGCAGAAGCCGAGCAGGATCGTGTCGATGCGCATCAGGATGCCGAACAGCTCGGCTATAAAATCGTGGCTTTCGATTTGAGTGGTGAGCGGATTCCAGGTCAGGCCAAGGCGCTCGACGAAATTTTGCGAGTGCGCAATCCAATCGACCTCGGGATGCGCAAAATGGTGCGCGTTGAAGTTCCCGACGGCGCCATTGAGCTTGCCAAGAAATTCCTGGTGGCGAAGCTGAGAGAGCTGGCGCGCGATGCGCGTCGCAAATATCGCCATCTCCTTGCCGACCGTCGTCGGTGACGCTTCCTGGCCGTGCGTCCGCGCCATCATCGGATGCGCCTTGTAGCGATGCGCCAGCTTTACGATCGGCGCGTTCGCCGCCTCGA
>Ga0210383_10000097_pt1 | contig 95632 bp, 83 predicted proteins | sample IncBWC14OmetaG_FD_160072 | JGI IMG/M metagenome (GOLD analysis project Ga0210383, IMG submission 160072) | Forest soil microbial communities from Barre Woods Harvard Forest LTER site, Petersham, Massachusetts, United States - Inc-BW-C-14-O ...
GGCTACGGGTTCCTGCGTTTTTCACTGCCGATGTTCCCGCTGGCCTCGCATGAATTCGCGCCGTTTATCTTTTCGCTCTCGGTGATCGCGATCATCTACACCTCGCTGGTTGCCTTGATGCAGGAAGACATCAAGAAGCTGATTGCCTATTCCTCGGTGGCTCATATGGGCTTCGTCACCATGGGAATTTTCGCCGGCACCACACAAGGCGTCGCCGGCGGCGTATTCCAGATGATCTCGCACGGCATCGTGTCCGGCGCGCTGTTCCTTTGCGTCGGCGTCGTCTACGACCGCCTGCACACCCGCGAAATCGCCGCCTATGGCGGGCTGGTCAACCGCATGCCGCTTTATGCAATGGTGTTCATGGTCTTCACCATGGCCAATGTCGGTCTGCCCGGCACCTCCGGTTTCATCGGCGAGTTCATGACCCTGATCGGTACCTTCAAGGTCTCGCTGCCGACCGCGTTTTTCGCGACCACCGGCGTGATCCTGTCGGCCGCCTATGCGCTGTGGCTCTACCGCAAGGTGGTGTTCGGCGCGCTGGTGAAGCCTTCGCTTTCCAGCATCAAGGACCTCACATTCCGCGAGAGCCTGCTGCTGGTGCCGCTGGTCGTCCTCACCATCCTGTTCGGGTTCTACCCGAAGCCGGTGCTCGATATGTCGGCGACCTCGGTGCAGCAACTCGTCAACAACTACAATACCGCAGTGACGGCCGTGAAGGCTGCGTCGCTAGCGCATTAAGACTGGACAACGTGCCATGAGCTTTGAGAGCGCCGGTTATCAATTGCTGCCCGTACTGCCGGAGCTGGTTCTGGCGGCGGGCGCCATGGCGCTGCTGATGGTCGGCGCTTATCAGGGTGTCCGCGCCACCAACCTGATCGTCGGCCTTGCACTCGTTCTCCTTGTGATCGTCGGTGTGCTGGAGTTGACGCTGCCGGCCGGCAAGCTCGTGACGTTCAACGGCAGCTTCATCGTCGACGACTTCGCTCGTTTCCTCAAGATTCTGGCGCTGATTGGATCGGGCGCGACGCTTATTCTCTCCACGGAATTTCTGGCCGATCCGTCCCGGCGTATCTTCGAATATGCCATTCTGGTGCTGCTTTCGACGCTCGGCATGATGGTGTTGATCTCGGCCGGCGATCTGATCGTGCTCTATCTCGGCCTCGAGCTGATGAGTCTTGCGCTCTATGTGGTGGCTGCCAGCAACCGGGACGACCTCAAATCGACCGAAGCGGGCCTGAAGTATTTCGTGCTGGGGGCGCTCTCCTCGGGGATGCTGCTCTACGGCGCGTCCCTGATCTATGGCTTCACCGGCACCGTCAGCTTTGCCGGCATCGCGGCCGCCGCCAAGACCGGAAGCATCGGCATTGTGTTCGGCATCGTGTTCCTGCTCGCCGGGCTTTGCTTCAAGGTTTCGGCGGTGCCGTTCCATATGTGGACGCCCGACGTCTATGAGGGCGCGCCGACGCCGGTCACGGCGTTCTTCGCGTCGGCCCCGAAGGTCGCGGCCATGGCGGTTTTCACCCGTGTGACGCTGACGGCGTTCCCCGGCATCGTGCCGCAGTGGCAGCAGATCGTGGTGTTCGTCTCGATCGCCTCGATGGCGCTGGGCTCGTTTGCGGCGATCGGCCAGAAGAATATCAAGCGCCTGATGGCCTATTCGTCGATCGGGCACATGGGCTTTGCCCTGGTCGGTCTCGCCGCCGGCACGGCCGAAGGCGCGCAGGGCGTCCTGGTCTATGTCTCGATCTATGTGGCGATGACGCTCGGCAGCTTCTCGGTGATCCTGGCGATGAAGCGCAATGGCCAGCATGTCGAAAAGATCAGCGATTTTGCGGGCCTCTCCCGGACTAACCCGCTGCTCGCGTTCTTCTTTGCGATGCTGCTGTTTTCGCTGGCCGGCGTTCCGCCGCTCGCCGGTTTCTTCGGCAAGTTCTATGTGTTCGTCGCGGCGATCAAGGCCGGTCTGTTCACGCTGTCGGTGATTGGCGTGCTGACCAGCGTGATTGGCGCCTATTATTACCTCTCGATCGTCAAGGTGATGTATTTCGACGAGCCGCTGGTCCAGCTCGATCCGGTGCGTGTTGAGTTGCGCGCCGTGCTGGCGGTTGCAGGTCTCTTCAATATCTTTTTCTTTGTTTATCCCGGACCGCTGGTGAGCATGGCGACGGTCGCGGCCAAATCGCTTTTCTAGTGCGGCGGCTCGGACGTCCGCATCACTTCTGCCGCGCCTTCTTCATGCGGACTTCCGAACCAAAGCCGCACTAGCACTTTAAGTTGCTAGTGTCCTTTCGATTCCGAAGGTCGTAAACGAGGGGCCGCGCAATCATACGAACTTCGGAATCGGGACACTAGATGGCATTCACGCTCGGTCCACGAGCCACATCGGCGGGCTACCGGCTCGAAAGCTTCGATCAGATTGGCTCAACGAATTCGGAAGCGATGGCGCGGGCGCGCGGCGGCGAGCGCGGGCCCATGTGGTTTGTCACGACAGAACAGACCGCCGGCCGGGGGCGACGGCAGCGGCCGTGGATCGCCCCGAGGGGTAACCTGGCCAGTAGCATCCTCGAAACGGTCGACGTCCCGCCGGCTACGGCGGCGACGCTTGGCTTCGCTGCGGGCCTGGCGCTGGCGGCGGCGCTTCGGGGCGTGGCTGGCCCGGCTGCTATCGGCTTCTCACTGAAGTGGCCCAACGACGTCCTGGCGGGGCAGGCAAAGCTTTCCGGCATCCTGCTGGAGGCGGAGACCACGCCGGGCGGAAGCCTCGCCGTCGTGGTCGGCATGGGCACCAACGTCGTTGCCGCGCCCGAGGGGACGCCAACGCCGGCCACCTCGCTTGCGGCGCTCGGCGTTGAGACCAGCGCGGAGCAGCTTTTCGCAGGCCTTTCCGACAGCTGGGCCGAATGCCGCGGCATCTGGGATGGGGGCAAAGGATTCGGCGAAATCCGGCGGCGCTGGCTGGAACTCGCCGCGGGACTCGGACAGCCTGCGTCAGTCCATACCGGCCAGGCAACCGTGTCGGGCATTTTCGACACTATCGATGACACAGGCTGCATGATTTTGAGAACTTCGACGGGCGACAGGGTTTTGGTTTCAGCCGGCGACGTGCATTTCGGTTCGGCCGCCTCCGCAGGAGCGGCCTGATGGCGCAAGGCGACGAATTCACCTTTGCCCCGCTCGGCGGCGTCGGCGAGATCGGCATGAACCTGTCGATCTACGGCTTCGGCAGTCGCCGGCAGCGGGCGTGGCTTGCGGTCGATCTCGGTGTTTCCTTCGGCGACGAAGAACATCTGCCGGGCATCGACACCATCATGCCCGACATCAGCTTCCTGGTGAAGGAGCGGAAGAATCTGGTCGGGCTTGTGCTGACGCACGCCCACGAAGACCATTTCGGCGCCATCATCGATCTTTGGCCCCGGCTGAAGTGCCCGATCTATGCGACGAAATTCTCAGCGGCGCTGTTCGAGGCCAAGTGCGCGGCCGAGCGCAATCCGCCAAAAATCCCGGTCACGGTCGTGCCGTCGGGCGGCCGGATCGAGCTCGGGCCCTTTGGCGTCGAATTCATCCCTGTGGCGCATTCGATTCCGGAATCGCATGCGCTTGCGATTCATACGGCGGTGGGAACCGCGCTTCATACCGGCGACTGGAAGCTGGATCCAACGCCGGTCACGGGGCCGCCGACCGACGAGCGGCGGTTGCGCGAGCTCGGAGACGCCGGCGTAATGGCGCTGATCGGCGATTCCACGAACGCCGTGCGGGACGGCCGCTCGCCGTCGGAAACCGAAGTCGCAAAAACCATCGCCGAACTGGTGAAAGTCGCCAAAGGCCGCGTCGCGGTGACCACGTTTGCATCGAACGTGGCACGGTTGCGAGCGGTTGCGGATGCCGCGAGGCTGTCAGGACGCGAAGTGGTCGTGGTTGGGCGCGCGATGGAGCGCGTCGTGCAGGTCGCTCGCGAAACCGGCTATCTCGACGGCGTGCAGAATTTCCGAGGCGCCGAGCTCTACGGGCATTTCCCGCCCGACAAGGTGCTGGCGCTGTGTACCGGCAGCCAGGGCGAGCCGCGCGCGGCCCTTGCGCGTATCGCCAATGACGACCATCCGCTGGTGACGCTCAACAAAGGTGACTGCGTGATCTTTTCCTCACGCACGATTCCCGGCAACGAGAAGGCGGTGGGAGCGATCATCAACGGCCTGATAGGCCAGGGGATCGAGGTTATTACCGATCGAACCCATCTCGTTCACGTCTCGGGCCACCCGCGCCGCGACGAATTGCGCGACATGATCGGTTGGGTTCGCCCGCAACTGCTGATTCCCGTTCACGGCGAGGCCCTGCATCTGTTCGAGCATGCCAAGCTGGCGCGGGCTGTCGGTGTCCCGAAGGTGCTGATCTGCCGCAACGGCGATCTCGTCAAGTTGGGACCCGGCGAGACCGGCATCATCGAGGAACTGCCGTCGGGCCGACTCTACAAGGACGGCAACATCCTGGAGGATTCCAAATCCCGGGCGGTCGTCGAGCGGCGGCGGCTCGGGTTTGCCGGCTGCGCCTTTGTGGCGCTGGCGATGGATGAGAAGGGCGAACTTGCCGACGATCCCGAGATCGAGCTGATCGGAATCCCCGAAAAGAATGCGGCTGGAGAGCCTATTGACGATTTCGTGTTCGATATCGTCGTCTCGACGGTCGAGGGCTTGCCGCGTGCGCGGCGCCGCGACCCGGACGCGCTGGCGGAATCGGTGCGCCGGGCGGTGCGCGCCTGCGTGAATGAGCATTGGGGAAAGAAGCCCCTGTGCTTTGTTCATGTGTTGACGGTCTGATCCAGCGAAATCGTCGGCAGACTAGAGACCGAGGCTTTTGCGGACGCTGCGTCTCCAAGCTATAAGGGAAGAAGGAGAAGCGCGATGCTAGGCCGGCTTAATCACGTAGCGATCGCAGTGAAGGACGCCGAACAGGCCGCCAAGATCTATGGCGCCGCCTTTGGCGCCGAAGTGTCGGCGGCAGTGCCGTTGCCGGAGCACGGGGTTGTCACCGTCTTTGTCACGTTGCCCAACACCAAGATCGAGTTCATTCAGCCTCTCGGCGAGGCTTCCCCGATCGCCAAATTCCTGGAGCGTAATGCCGACGGCGGCATTCATCACATCTGCTATGACGTGCCTGACATCATCGCTGCGCGCGACCGGCTGATCGGGGAGGGCGCGCGGGTACTTGGCGATGGTGTTCCCAAGATCGGCGCGCACGGCAAGCCCGTGCTCTTCCTGCATCCGAAAGACTTTTCGGGTGCGCTCGTCGAAATCGAACAGGCCTGACCTCATGGCCTACACCATCTCAACCGGGTTCGCGATCTACTTCGTTCTGTGGTGGGTCGTGCTGTTTGTGACGCTGCCGTTCGGCGTTCGCAGCCTGCACGAAGACGGCGGCGGCAGTCCCGGCACAGATCCGGGCGCGCCGGTCGCAACCCGGATGGGCCGCAAGCTGATCTGGACCACGTTGCTATCGGTCGTGATCTATGCGGTGGGCATGGCGGCTTATTACGAGGGTTTTTTGAGCATCGAGCGGTTGTCGAAAATGATGGGCATGCCGTTCTGACGATTAATTTCTGGCACGGTTTTGGGACATTTGGGGGAGACGATGTGGTTTCAGCGGATTATTGCGGGTCTTTTGGTACTTACCATCGCTGGTCTTGCGGCGGCGCTGTATTTGTACTTCAGAACCAACTCCCAGCTTCAGACGCTGAAAACCTTTGTCGAAGGTTACGTGTTCGCCGATGCGGTCGCGGCCTGTGAAAAGGCATCAAGCACCACGCCTTTCAAATGGAATGGTGGCACCACCACGCGCGTGATCGGTCTGAACTCGGTGAAGCTCGATAAATACAACATGGTCGCGAGCTACACGCTGTTTGCCGATGGTGTCTTTTGCGATTTCGATCCGATCAAGAAGAAGGCCAATATCGGATCGAACTTTCTCGAGCGCGAGTGACGATCGCACGCCCGGATACGGTCGCCTCTCCCGCGAGGTCGCTGGAGTTGTGCTACCGATAGTTGTCTACTAAAAATAGTGGCTGCATCACGGCTGTCACGCGACAGCGTTACCAACCCGTCGGGGATAAAAAAGGTAGGTTGAAATGCAGCCTGTCTTCGCGCGCGCCAAGTGGCTCTTCGTTGCATTGCCGGTCTTATCGACGGCAGCTCCCTTGCAGTCGCGGCCATGGCCAAGGAACGCGCCTAACGCCGCCGATTATCCGGTCATCAACGACAACCGCGGCAACGGCGATATCGTTTTGGTGTTTTGGCTGGCGTCGCCGTTAATTCCGCCGTCGTCCGGCACGCAATCAACGCGGGATCTGCTCGACAAGTATGTGATCCTGGGCGTCGTTCATGCCCATTTGAACAAGGATGCAACTTTCAGGTTCGATAACGCGGGCGCACCCGAAGTCACAGGCTTCAAGACCGAACCGCTGCAGCTGCTCGATCTCGAAGCCATGTCACCGGCCATCGTCGGTTCGCTTGCCACCGTTAAAGCAGCGTTCAGCCAACTGTTTGGACAGTTTGGCAAGGGCATTCAGTGGTTTGTATTTGCCAATGGCTCGGTAAATCCGTGTTCGAATGGCAGCGTGGCCGTGCAATTCGAAAATGAAAAATACACCTACACCGCGCCTGTTCCGGGTTGTCCGACCACCTAGCGCGTGATCGCCGTTCGATATTTTCCGGCCGATGGACAATAAAAAAGGAGCAGGACTTTGAAAGTCCTGCTCCAAAAATTGTGTCGACCCTATTTTCCCGTATCGGTGATTGATCTTGATTGACGGGGCGACGCTGCTTGTGCGCGCCAGGGCTCCTCCCGAGACTTGGACCACCAGACGACCTCACGATCAATCTGAGGGCCGGATTCGTAGACCAAAATTCGTGACATGTCACCCACTTCGGCAACGATTGTTCAAAATTGCAGCAAGTTGTGAAATGAATGGAATTTCGGCATTTGAAACCCAAATTGAGGTATATTGGTAGGGATGCCAAGTTACCGGGCCTGGGGTGACGCTGAAACCGCCGCGTGTCGGCCGTCAGCCGTTTCCTCGCGCAAGACCGATGCGAATTCCAACCGGGATGAAAGCGCCAAAGGCGCCGTGCCCCTTTGGACCGAGTTCGATCCAATGCTCCCGGGTTTCGGAACGGGCCGGAGAGATGCCAAACAAAAGCAGGGTCAAAGCGAGCAGCTTTGATTTCTTCCATGAGGTCTCGGGAGAAGATTCGTCGGCACGGAAGCGTTGGTCACGCATCGGCTGAATCAGGATCGCAAAAATCAGGTAGGTCGGGAATAAGCTGACGAAGCGAGCGTTGATCTTGATGGACCATCACATGGCGTTGACGCCATCAACCTCGACTTGCGGTTCATTTGGTGATTAAAAGACCCGAACGGGTTTACGGATGCGACGCCTTAAAGGATATTTCCCGATCTTCGTGATCGCGTTGATGGTGCAGATTCTCGCACCCATCGGCGCGAGTTGGGCCTTTGCGTCGGCCGTTTCCGATCCGCTTGCTGCAGTCGAAATCTGTCACCAGAGCGACCCGTCTTCCAACGGAAGCGATCAGGGCGGCCAGCATCGGAGCCATGATGCGAGCTGCGTGCTTTGCTGCGGTTTCAACGCCAACGCCACGCCGGCCAACGCGCCCGAACCAGCCGGCCTCGCCGCTCCTTATCGCTCCGCCAGCAATATCATCTGGCGCGATAGTGCTCCGAGACTGGCGGATTCCTGCACCGGCTCCAACGCAAAAGCGCGCGCGCCCCCTTCCATTTCCTGACTGCGTCTAGTCGAGCGGCGTTGCAGTTCGCCTGCACCGTCATGCGCATCGCTAAAGCCGGCCGTTTGAGCTGGCGTCAGGGATATCAATATGTTCCGCGCGGTTGCCGTTTCCGGCGCCAGTGCGATTACCATCGAAATGGCGCTGCTGGCGCCCTTCAATGTGGCGCTCGCCCAGAGCAATTCGCTGCCGCCGGTCACGGTCGAGGCGCCGAAGGTTGCTCCCACGCGTGTTGCCGGGAAGCCCGGTCCGCGTACCACTGCGCTCACGCGCCGGACGCCGAAACCGGTCGCCGTTCCGCCGCCAGCCAGACCGGTCGTCGTCTTCGTCAACACCGATAGCGGGGGCGTGAACGCATCCTACGGAACGCCGCCTGTCGTGGCGCGATTCCAGTTGCCGCAGGAATCCTACAGCATCACCGCAAAACAGATCGATGAGACGATCAACCTCAAGGATCCGGAAGACGCGGTCAAATACATGCCGGATTTGTTTGTGCGCAAACGTAACGACGGCGACAACCAGGCGGTGCTCGCGACGCGCGACTGGGGCCTCAGCTCCAGCGCACGGACGCTGATCTTCTACGATGACCTCCTCGTTTCCGCACTGATCGGCAACAACAACTCCGGTGCCTCTCCACATTGGAACCTGATTTCGCCTGAAGCGATCCAGCGGATCGATTTCCTCGATGGACCGTTCTCGGCCGCCTATCCCGGAAACTCCATTGGTGGCGTGCTCCTGATCACCTCGAAGATGCCGGACAAGCCCTTTGCGGTTGCCAAGGAAACCGTGTCGGTGATGCCGTGGGACCAATATGGGACCAAGGACACCTATGTGACCAGTCAGACCAGTGCGGCTGCGGGAAATCGCAACGGCGCGCTGTCATGGTTGATCACCGCCAACTATCTCGACAGCTATCAGCAACCGTTGACTTATACGACTGCTACCGCCCTCCCAGCCAACACGACCGGAGGCATTGTCGCGCTTAGCAAGCAGGGGACGCCACAAGATGTCGTCGGCACCGGCGCTTTGGCCCACTCGCAACAGACGTCGGAGAATGTCCGTCTGGCCTATGACCTCAACGCGATGGTCCAGGCAACGTACTCGTGGGGGATTTGGAACAACCACCAGGTTTCCAATCCGCAGACTTATCTGACGTCGACCATCAACGGGCAGCCGACCTTTGGCGGCGTGTCCAGCTTCGCCAACAACAGGTACGTTTGGGATCAGACCCATATGAGCAACGCCGTTTCGCTCAAGAGCGACAGCAAGGGTGTGTTCGATTTCGATCTGTCCGCGTCGACTTATAATTATCTCCAGGACATCATGCTCAATCCGTTCACTGTCGCCTCAACGGGCGTCGGCTATTCGGCGAACGGCAAGATCACGCGCAACGACGGCACCAACTGGCAGAACGCCGATGCCAAGGGCATCTGGCGGCCGTTCGGTTATGATGGGCCGCAGGAAATCTCCTTCGGCATCCACGGCGATCGCTACCAACTCGAAGATCCGGTTTTTGCTTCTGCGAACACATTCCAGACGTCATCGACCGGCACCGGACAGCTCTATTCCGATAGTTTGGGCGAGACGCGCACCGGCGCGATCTGGGTGCAAGATGCCTGGAAGATCGTGCCGAATCTGAAGTTCACATTGGGTGGGCGTTTCGAAGCCTGGGAAGCGGTGAACGGTCTCAATGTCAACACCACGACAAATGCGGCAGGCGGGATTACATCGACAGCAACTATCAATCAGCCAGGCTTGCAATCGACCAATTTCTCGCCGAAGGCGTCGCTTTCCTATGATCCGAACAAGGAATGGAACATTACCGCGAACTTCGGCGAGGCTTATCGCTATCCGACCGTCACCGAGCTCTATCAGAACATCACGGTCAGCGGGGTAGCTACGGTCGCCAATCCGTTCCTGACGCCGGAGCAGGATCTCAACGGCGAGCTTAATATCGAACGCCACTGGAATGACGGGCGCGTCCGGCTCACTCTCTTTGATGAACTGGTGCACAACGCGATCATTTCGCAGACCACCAATGTCACCAACTCGGCTGGAGCGCAGATACCCACGACCACGATCGGAAACGTCGATCTGATCCGATTTCGAGGCGTCGATTTGTCAGCGGACAAGAACAACGTCTTTATCGCCGGTTTGCAGGTGTTTGGCAGCGTGACGTACGTCGATTCGCGAATCCTGTCTGATCCCACCTATGCCGGTAGCAACCCCTTGACGGGCATTCCGGACACCGCAGTCGGCAAGCAGGTGCCCAACGTCCCTGATTGGCGGGCCAAGCTGGGCTTCACCTATCGACCGGATGACAGTTGGGCCTATACGGTGGCCGTGCGGTACAGCGGCAAGCAGTTCTCGACACTGGATAATACCGATATCGTTTCCCACGTCTTTGGCGCGTTCGACTACTTTACGGTCGTAGACCTGAAGATCCACTACAACGCGACAAAGAATTTCTCGTTCGATTTCGGGATCGATAACCTTCTCAACCAACAATACTTCCTGTTCCATCCATTCCCCGGCAGAACGTATGTGCTGGCATCGAAATACACGTTCTAGGGCAGGGACCGTTCGGACCAAAACCAAGGAGACCCCATGAGAAAATTGATCACAATGTCTTTTTGCGCAGCGCTGGTGACTTGCATCGCAGGCGCGTCAGCCCGTGCCGAGGAGGTCAAGGCCGGCGATCTCGTGATCTCGCAGGCCTGGACCCGCGCCACGCCGAACGGCGCCAAGATCGGCACCGGCTACTTCACCATCGAGAACAAGGGCACGACGGCCGACAAACTGGTCGGCGTCAGCGGCGAGGTCTCGGACAAGATCGAGGTGCACGAGATGTCGATGAACAACGGCGTCATGAAAATGCGTCCCGTTGACGGAGGTCTTACCATCGAGCCTGGCAAGACGGTCAAGCTCGCGCCCAGCGGCTACCACCTGATGATTATGGATCTGAAAAGCCCGCTGAAGCAGGGCGGCAAGGTGCCTGTCACGCTTGAGTTCGAGAAGGCGGGCAAGGTCGCGGTCACGCTGGACGTCCAAGGGATTGGCGCCCAGGGACCGGGTGGCGGCGACGGCATGATGAAGATGTCACCCGGCATGAAGATGTGAGGCGGCAATGAAAGTGAAATCATCAGGCTTTGTGATTGCGGCGTTGCTGTTCGCAACGCCGGCCTATGCCCACGTCACCCTGGAAGGCCGTCAGGCTGCGATCGGTACGTGGTACAAAGCGGTGTTTGCGGTGCCGCACGGTTGCGCCGGTTCGGCAACCACCAAAATCCGGGGTCAAATTCCCGACGGCGTGATCGATGTGAAGCCGATGCCGAAGCCCGGCTGGAATGTCGAGGTCGTCAAGGGAAAATATGCCGCGCCATATGACTTCCACGGCGGGAAGATTTCGGAAGGCGCGAAGGAAGTGGTCTGGAGCGGAGGCAAGCTACTGGACGACAATTACGACGAATTCGTCATCAGCACCTATCTCACGGCAACTCTCAAGCCAGACACGGTGCTTTATTTTCCGACGGTGCAGGAGTGCGAGCAGGGGATCAACCGTTGGATCGATATTCCCGCAGACGCGGAACACACGCATGATACGAAGTCGCCGGCGCCTGGCGTCAAGTTGATCGCAAAACCCTGATCGGCTTGAACATGCGCTTCGTTGCGGGCCTTGCAACCCTGTTCTCGGTTCTTGGCTTCGCCACCGGCGCTTTTGGGCACGCCTCGCTGGTCTCGACCGAACCCAGCGACGGCAGCATGATGTCGAGTGCGCCGAAGACGGTGCGCCTGCGGTTCAATGAGCCCATCACGCCCGCCTCGATCAGGCTGATTGATGGCGCGGGCAACACGCGTGACGATGTTTCGGTCAGTGCGCACGGCGACACGATTGAAATCAGCCTGCCGAATGATCTGCCGCGCGGTACGCAAGTCGTCAGCTATCGCGTCGTCTCCGCTGACGGGCATCCGGTCGGAGGATCGCTGCTGTTTTCACTTGGCATGTCCACAAACAAGGTGATCCGACCCGCCGATCGCGCACCGGCGCTCGACGCGCTGGTCTGGCTGGCACGCCTCGGCATTTATTTCGGATTGTTCGCCGGCGTCGGTGGTGCGTTTTTTGGCGCGTGGATTTCGCGTACAAGCTCTGCTCAACGGGCAATCGGGGCGGCGCTGTTGATGGGCTGTACGGCTGCCATAGCTGCCTGGGGGCTTCAGGGTCTCGATCTGTTGGGTCTTGTCCCGGCGGACATTCTATCGTCCGCGCCGTGGCAAGCCGCCGCGAGCACCAGCCTGGCGCCGTCGTTGCTGGTCGCCATCGTCGCGATGGCTTTGGCGATGACGTCGCTGCTCGATATCTCGGGCGGGACGAAGCGCGTGCTATCCGCCGCTGCGATCCTCGGCGTCGGGGTCGCGCTGGCCGCCAGCGGACATGCCAGCACGGCGCAGCCGCAGTGGCTGACCCGGCCGATGGTCTTCCTGCATGGCGTTGGCGTTGCCTTCTGGATTGGGGCCCTCGCGCCGCTCGTGGCAATGTCCAAGCGGCCAACCACCTCCCTGCTCGTCATTTTGAATCGTTTTTCGCGCGTCGCGATGCCTGTCGTTGCCGCCATCGCGTTGACGGGGCTGGGGCTTGCCGTCGTGCAGTTGGGGAGTGTTCGCGCACTGATCGCCACCAGCTACGGGCTGATCCTGTCGGTCAAACTGGTGCTGGTCGCTGGCCTGCTGGGCCTTGCGACGCTGAATCGTTTTCGGCTGACACCGAAACTGGCTCTCGATCCCTTCGACACCCACGCCCTGGTCCGATCGATCGTCCTTGAGTGTGTCGTGGCGGCTGGAATTTTGGCGGTGGTTGCCGCCTGGCGCCTGACACCGCCTCCGCGCGCGCTTGTGACCGCCGCCGTCAAGCCGCTCGCGATCCACATTCACACGGATGCCGCCATGTTTCAGGTTCTGATTTCTCCCGGCGCCGTCGGCAAGGATAGCTTCGTCCTGCAACTGATGGAGGGCGATGCGAGCCCGCTTGTCGCCAAGGAAGCGACATTGATCTTGAGCCTGCCGGAACGAGGCATCGAGCCTTTTCAACGCACAGCCACACTTGGCCGCGACGGCAATTGGCAGGTCGCTGATGTTCCGATTCCCTATCCGGGGCGGTGGCACGTGCGCATCGAGGCTCTCGTCACCGACTTCCGAAAAGTCATGCTGGAAGACGATTTTGACGTGGCTTCGCCATAGATGATTGCAATTCTTTCATTTTCTCGGGCGAGCACGGGCGCAACCAACGGGATTTAAGCCAGACTTCGGTAAAATCGCTGATAGTCAGGATGCTTAGCGGGTTTTTCTAACGCTTTTGCTTGTGTTTTGGCGCCCGATCCGGTTTCACTGCCGGACGCCGTTTATTTCCGTCGATTCTCTCTGGTGTAGCCATGCGACTGTCGCGTTTCTTTCTTCCCATCCTCAAGGAGAATCCGAAAGAGGCGGAGATCGTATCGCACCGCTTGATGCTGCGCGCCGGCATGATCCGGCAGGAAGCCGCCGGCATCTATGCCTGGTTGCCGCTGGGCTTGCGGGTGTTGAAGAAGATCGAACAGATCGTGCGCGAGGAGCAGAATCGCGCCGGCGCGCTTGAACTGTTGATGCCGACCTTGCAACTTGCCGATCTCTGGCGCGAGAGCGGCCGCTACGATGCCTACGGCCCCGAGATGCTGCGCATCGCCGACCGGCACAAGCGCGAGTTATTGTACGGACCGACCAACGAGGAAATGATCACCGAGATTTTCCGCGCCTACATCAAGTCGTACCGAAACCTGCCGCTCAACCTCTATCACATCCAGTGGAAGTTCCGCGATGAGCAGCGGCCGCGTTTCGGCGTGATGCGCGGGCGCGAATTCCTGATGAAGGATGCCTATTCGTTCGATATCGATGAGGCCGGCGCGCGACGCGCCTATAACAGGATGTTCGTTGCTTACTTGCGCACCTTCGCGCGCATGGGATTGAAGGCGATCCCGATGCGCGCAGAGACGGGCCCGATCGGCGGCGACCTCAGCCACGAGTTCATCGTGCTGGCGGAGACCGGAGAGTCCGGCGTCTATTGCGACCGTGACGTGCTGGATCTTCCGGTGCCCGACGAGAACGTTGACTATGACGGCGATCTGACGCCGATCATCAAGCAATGGACATCGGTCTATGCGGCAACCGAGGACGTCCATGACGCCGCGCGCTTCGAACGCGAAGTGTCCGCGGACAAGAGGGTACATACGCGCGGCATCGAAGTCGGCCAGATCTTCTATTTCGGCACCAAATATTCCGAGCCGATGAAGGCTTTTGTCGCAGGGCCCGATGGCGCCGAAGTCGCCATTCACGGCGGCTCCTACGGTGTCGGCGTTTCAAGGTTACTCGGCGCCATTATCGAGGCCTGCCACGACGAGGCGGGCATCAAATGGCCGGAAGCCGTGGCTCCCTTCAAGGCTGCGATCTTGAACTTGAAGCAGGGATCGGCCGATACGGACGGCGCTTGCGAAGCGCTTTACCGCGAGTTGACCGCCAAAGGCGTCGAAGTGCTTTACGACGATACGGATCAGCGTGCGGGCGCGAAATTCGCCGCGGCCGATCTGATCGGCATCCCCTGGCAAATCCTCGTCGGCCCGAAAGGCCTCGCCGAGGGCAAGTTTGAACTCAAGCGCCGTAGCGACGGTACGCGTGAGAATTTGAGTTCGGCCGAAGTGCTGGCGCGGTTGGCTTAGGTTTATTTGAGCTTATCCACCGCGGGCGCGGCGGGATATCGGCCGTCGTGGCCACAATTAGCCCGAATCGTGTGAAAATCGGACATGGACCAAGCCATGAGCGAGCCCGTTCAAACCCCACCCTTTGCGCCATTCGAGTGGCTGCTCTCTGGACGCTATTTGCGGGCGCGTCGCAAGGAAGGATTCATCTCCGTCATCGCGGGATTTTCCTTCCTCGGCATCATGCTCGGCGTGGCTACGCTGATCATCGTGATGGCCGTGATGAACGGCTTTCGCAAAGAGCTGCTCGACAAGATCCTCGGCCTCAATGGTCATCTTCTGGTGCAGCCGCTGGAATCGCCGCTGACGGACTGGAAGGACGTCGCCGACCGCATCAACCAGGTTCAGGGCATCCGGCTCGCCGCACCGGTCGTGGACGGGCAGGCGCTGGCATCCTCGCCGTACAATGCGTCGGGCGTCTTCGTTCGCGGCATTCGCGCCGACGACCTCAACAACCTCACCTCGATTGCCAAGAACATCAAGCAGGGCACGCTGGAGGGATTTGACGAGGGGCAGGGCGTCGCTATCGGCCGCCGGCTCGCCGATACGCTGTCGCTGCATGCCGGCGACAGCGTGACGCTGGTGGCGCCGCGCGGAGCCGTGACCCCGATGGGCACGACCCCGCGCATCAAGCCCTACAAGATCACCGCCGTGTTCGAGATCGGCATGTCGGAATATGACGCGAGCTTCGTGTTCATGCCGCTTGCCGAGGCGCAGGCCTATTTCAACCGCAACAACGATGTGACGGCGATCGAGGTGTTCACGACGAACCCCGACAGGATCGATGCCTTTCGCAAAAGTGTGACGGAAGCAGCGGGACGTCCGGTCTTCCTGGTCGACTGGCGGCAGCGCAATTCGACCTTCTTCAACGCGCTTCAGGTCGAGCGCAACGTGATGTTTCTGATCCTGACCATGATCGTTCTGGTGGCGGCCCTCAACATCGTGTCGGGCCTGATCATGCTGGTGAAGGACAAGGGCAGCGACATCGCGATCCTGCGCACCATGGGTGCCTCGCAGGGTTCGATCATGCGGATATTTCTGATCACGGGAGCCTCGATTGGCGTGATCGGGACCCTCATGGGATTTCTGCTGGGCATGCTGATCTGCCTGAATATCGAATCGATCCGGCTGTTTTTGTCCTGGGTCACCAACACCGAAATTTTCGATCCCACGATCTATTTTCTCTCCAAGTTGCCGGCCGAGATCGATTTTGGTGAAACCAGCGCAGTCGTGATCATGGCGCTGACATTGTCTTTCCTGGCCACGCTCTATCCATCCTGGCGTGCTGCCCGCCTCGATCCTGTCGAAGCGCTGCGGTACGAGTGAGGAAACGATGAGCGAAGGGACGGAGGAGGTACCGGTTGTTTATCTCCACGAGATCAAGCGCCAATATGTGCAGGGCGAAACGCCGCTGATCATCCTCAACGGCGCCAAACTCGCGCTGTGGGCCGGGCAGTCTGTGGCTCTGGTCGCGCCGTCGGGCGCCGGCAAATCGACGCTGCTGCATATCGCCGGCCTGCTCGAAAGCCCTGACGACGGCGAGGTCTATGTCGGAGGCACGCCGACGTCGGGTCTGTCGGACGTCGACCGGACCCAGATCCGCCGTACCGAAATCGGCTTCGTCTACCAGTCGCATCGGCTGCTGCCGGAGTTTTCGGCGCTGGAAAACGTCATGCTGCCGCAAATGATCCGGGGCTTGAAGCGATCGGAAACCATCAAGCGCGCGACCGAGATTCTGGCCTATCTCGGGCTCGGCGATCGGATCAAGCATCGGCCGGCGGAACTGTCGGGCGGCGAACAGCAGCGGGTGGCGATCGCGCGTGCGGTTGCCAATGCGCCGCGGGCGCTTCTCGCCGACGAGCCCACCGGCAACCTCGATCCGAATACGGCCGACCACGTGTTCCAGGCCTTGATGCAATTGGTGAAGGCGACGCGAGTCGCCATGCTGATTGCGACGCACAACATGGAATTGGCCGGCCGGATGGATCGGCGCGTGTCGCTCGTCGATGGCGAGGTAGTCGAACTCGACTAGCCGGGGCCGGTTTCGTGGAAAATTCTACTTCCCGAAAATATGAAGCCTGTGCGACAGAAATGTATCCGATCCGGGCTGGAAAGCTGCGCGTGGTCGCGGCATAACGTCGTCATGAAGAAATCGGACCTCACCTGTCCAACCTGCCACGCCGGCTATCGCCGTATCGAATTGACGTCCCGCCCTGGCGTGAAGGGGGAATATCGTTGCCTGCTCTGCAGCGAGGTTCTCGAGACATTCGACGGTTCCACCGATGTTGCGATCCGGCTCACGGTGCAGCCGGAGCAAACGTTCGTAACGGATTCCGGATCGTCTTAAGTCCGGCCGTTCTCCAGGACAATTTCGAAGAAATCTCGCCGCGTTATTCGCGCGCCACGGGCGCACTTTCGCAGGCTTTGCAAATCGTTTTGGAACTCGCCGATTCACCGGTTCGATGGAACCTGTCATGGCGAAATTTATATGTCCAATTGTTTCAACAATCCCTTTGGTTCCAATGGTTTCTTAAATTTTTTTAATGCGGTTTTTCTCTGCGAATGTTGCGTGACGGCTACAGCATTCCCGAACCAGACTGCTAGAAGTTTCGCGGGGCATTTGGGCTAACTGACACAGCTTCGAAAGCAGGAATTCAGATATGAACAGACTTACCATCCTCGCAGTGGCAACGCTCGCGGTTGGCGCCGCTGCACCGGCCGTCGCTGCGGATCTTCCCGCTCGAGCACCTGCAACCTATACGAAGGCGCCGGCGATCGTTCAGGCCGCCTATGACTGGAGCGGCTTCTACATCGGTATCAACGGCGGCGGCGCGACCGGCAACGTCGACTGGAATGCCGACGGCTTTGGCGACGAAGGCAGCCATCACCCGTCGGGCGGCACGGTCGGTGGACAGATCGGCTACCGCTGGCAGATGTCGTCCTGGGTGTTCGGCCTGGAAGCGCAGGGCAACTGGGCTGACTTCAAGGGCAGCAACACCAGCCTGGTATTCGCGAACACCACCAACCAGACCAAGATTGATGCCTTCGGCCTGTTCACGGGCCAGATCGGCTACGCTTGGGATCGCACGCTGCTTTACGTGAAGGGCGGTGCCGCGGTCACCGATAACAAGTACACCTCGATTACGACGGGCCTCGGGGTTGATACGGCCAACGAAACCCGCTGGGGTGCGGCGGTCGGCGCCGGCATCGAATACGCCTTCGCTCCGAGCTGGTCGGTTGGCTTCGAATACGATCACCTTTTCATGGGCAACAACGACGTGGTCTCCAATGCCGGCTTCATCGCCGACCACATCAAGGAAGACGTCGACCTCTTTACCGCGCGCGTGAACTACAAGTTCGGCGGCCCGATGGGCGGGCGTTACTGAGTTAGGCTCCCGTAACCTTCCAAACCCCGGCCGGTTGGCCGGGGTTTTTGTTTGTGGGGAGACGCGAATCGTTTGGTTGGGTTCAAACCGGCTCTCGAACTGCGGGTCGGTAGTGGGCCGTTTGCTTGTGGCGGCCTAGTTAGGAATCGGCCCGTTCCGGGCGCATATTTCTGGGATGAGCAAAGACCGAATGCTACCCGTCGAGTCCTTCATTATGGAGCGCCTCGAAGGAGGCGGATGGCGCGTGATCGAGCGCCGTGCCGATCTTACCGACATCCCTATTGCCGACTTTGTATCCAGACGGGACGCGGAAGAATGGATGAGGTGCCGTGACGCGCGCTTTATGCGGCAAAGGCGAGCCCCATTAACCAAGCGATTTATTTCAGGGGCATCTTCAAACCAACCCGCTTGCCTAGGAACAGAAAGAGAACTATGTTCTCTATACGTTCTTAAAACAGGAGGCGGTGATGTTGCGGGTTTTTGTCGAGGAAGCAGCGGCTTTGGCGTCGATCGGGCTGTTTGTCGGGATGATCGCGATATGGGCCCAGGTGATCCCCAATCTGTGATTCCTAATCTGTGATCCCCAATCTGGAAGGTTGAGACCGGCCTTTCGGGAACGGCCGGCACCCAAAGTTGGTCTCTTGTGGCCCCCTTGGGGAAAAGCCTGATAGCGGTGGGTGAGGGGGCAGGCTGCGTGGACTCAAGCTGCTGGAGCCTTCACCATGGCGGGTAGCGAGTCGCGAAAAGCGGCTCGGACCCCTCCATAACCGCTGAGTTGCCGAACGACATGTCAAAGCCCGTGGTCCCGTCCAATCCCGGATTTGTCCATCTCCACGTCCATTCGGCCTATTCGCTGCTGAAGGGTTCGATCAAGATTGCTCGCCTCGGCGAACTCGCCAAGGCCGACCGTCAGCCGGCGCTGGCGTTGACCGACACCGACAACATGTTCGGGGCGCTCGAGTTCTCCGACAAGATGGCCGGCTATGGCATCCAGCCGATCGTCGGGTGCGAACTTGCGGTCGATTTCGGCGATCAGGATCCCAACGCCCGCAACGCCATGGCGTCAGCGCCGTCGCGAATCGTTCTACTGGCCGCGCGCGAGCGCGGCTACCGCAGCCTGATGCATCTCAATTCCCGCGCGTTTCTGGAAACGCCGATACACCAGACCCCGCACATCAAGTTCGAGTGGCTGGAGGGCCAGGCCGAAGACCTGATCGTGCTGACTGGCGGCCCGGACGGTCCGGTTTCGCTGGCCTTGGCCGCCGATCAATCGGCACTGGCGACGTCGCGCTGCGAACGGCTCGCCGACTTGTTCGGCGACCGGCTGTATGTCGAGTTGCAACGGCACGGCATCGAAAAGGAACGGCGCGTCGAGGCAGGCCTGATCGATCTCGCTTACACCAAAGGCTTGCCGCTGGTTGCGACCAACGAGCCGTATTTCGCCACCGCGGACGATTACGAGGCCCACGACGCGTTGCTCTGCATTGCTGGCGGCCGGCTGATTGCCGAAACCGAGCGCGAGCAGCTCACGCCGGATCATCGATTCAAGACGCGGGCGGAAATGGCGGTGTTGTTCGCCGACATTCCCGAAGCCCTGAACTCCACCGTCGAGATCGCCGAGCGCTGCGCGTTTCGCCCCAAAACACGCAAACCGATCCTGCCGCGCTTCACGGTCGGCGCCGGCACCAACGCCACGGATGCGGCCCACGAAGAAGCCGGCGAATTGCGCCGCCAGGCCGAGGACGGTCTAAGCAACCGGCTCGCCGTTCACGGACTCTCGCAAGGAAGCTCCGAAGAAGACTATCGCGCGCGGCTCGCCTTTGAGCTCGATGTCATCACCCGCATGAACTATGCGGGTTACTTCCTGATCGTTGCCGACTTCATCAAGTGGGCGAAGTCGGAAGGCATTCCGGTCGGTCCCGGCCGCGGCTCCGGCGCGGGCTCGCTGGTGGCCTATGCGCTGACGATCACCGATCTCGATCCGATCCGCTTTGGCCTGCTGTTCGAACGCTTCCTCAATCCGGAACGCGTGTCGATGCCCGACTTCGACATCGACTTCTGCCAGGATCGCCGCGGCGAAGTGATCGACTACGTGCAACAGCGCTACGGCCGCGACCAGGTCGCCCAGATCATCACCTTCGGAACGCTTCAGGCGCGCGGCGTGCTGCGCGACGTCGGGCGCGTGCTGCAAATGCCCTATGGGCAGGTCGACAAGCTGACCAAGCTCGTGCCGCAAAATCCCGCGGCCCCCGTGACCCTCGCGGCCGCGATCGAAAGCGAGCCGAAGCTGCAGGCGTTTCGCGACGAGGATCCGGTGGTGGCGCGCGCCTTCGACATCGCGCAGCGTCTGGAGGGCCTGACCCGGCACGCCTCGACCCACGCCGCGGGCATCGTGATCGGCGACCGCCCGTTGAGCGAACTCGTGCCGCTCTACCGCGATCCGAAATCCGATATGCCGGTCACCCAGTTCAACATGAAATGGGTCGAGCCGGCGGGCCTCGTCAAATTCGACTTCCTGGGCTTGAAGACGCTGACCGTGCTCGACGTCGCCGTGAAACTGCTCAAGCAGCGCGACGTCGAGGTCGATCTCGCCACGCTGCCGCTGGACGATGCGCCCAGTTACCAGATGCTGGCGCGCGGCGATGTGGTCGGCGTTTTCCAGGTGGAAAGTCAGGGCATGCGGCGGGCGCTGGTCGACATGCGGCCCGACCGCTTCGAGGACATCATCGCGCTGGTGGCGCTGTATCGCCCGGGTCCGATGGCGAACATCCCGACCTATTGCGCGCGCAAGCACGGCGACGAGGAGCCGGAATATCTCCACCCGCTGCTCGAACCGATCCTGAAGGAAACGTTCGGCGTCATCATCTACCAGGAACAGGTGATGCAGATCGCCCAGGTAATGGCGGGCTATTCGCTCGGCGACGCCGACCTGTTGCGCCGCGCGATGGGCAAGAAGATCCGCGCCGAGATGGAGAAGCAGCGCGCCATTTTCGTTGCAGGCGCAGTCAAGAACAACGTGCCAAAAGGGCAGGCCGAAACCATCTTCGAACTGCTCGCGAAATTCGCTGACTACGGCTTCAACAAGAGCCATGCCGCGGCTTACGCGCTGGTGTCCTATCACACCGCCTACATGAAGGCGCATTACCCGGTCGAATTCCTGGCGGCGTCGATGACGCTGGAACTCAACAACACCGACAAGCTCTCGGAATTTCGCGCCGAGGCGCAGCGGCTGGGGATCAAGGTCGAGGCGCCCAACGTCAATCGCTCCGGCGCCGTCTTTGAGGTCAGCAACAATACGATCTATTACGCGCTCGCCGCGCTGAAGGGCGTCGGCCCGCAAGCCGTCGAACTGATCATCGATGAACGCCGTGGCGGGCAATTCACCTCGCTTGCCGATTTTGCTTCGCGCGTGAACCCGCGCGCGATCAACAAACGGATCATCGAGAGCCTTGCCGCCGCCGGCGCCTTCGATTCGCTCGATCCGAACCGGGCGCGGGTTTTTGCCGGCGCGGATGCGATCCTGGCGGCCTGCCAGCGCAGCCACGAGGCCGCGACCTCCGGCCAGAACGACATGTTCGGTGGTGCGGCGGACGCACCGACCATCATGCTGCCGCAGGTCGAGCCCTGGCTGCCGGCCGAGCGGCTGCGGCGTGAATATGATGCGATCGGATTCTTCCTGTCCGGCCATCCGCTCGACGACTATGTCACGGTGCTCAAGCGGCTGCGCGTGCAGTCCTGGGCCGAGTTCTCGCGCGCGGTAAAGACCGGCGCGACTGCCGGCAAGGTGGCCGCGACCGTGGTCTCGCGCATGGAGCGGCGCACCAAGACCGGCAACAAGATGGGCATCATCGGCCTGTCGGACCCCACCGGTCATTTCGAGGCGGTGTTGTTCTCGGAAGGTCTGGCTCAATACCGCGACATACTGGAGCCGGGAGCCGCCGTGCTTCTGCAACTGGGCGCGGAGCTGCAGGGCGAGGATGTGCGTGCGCGCGTGCTTCACGCCGAGGCGCTCGATGATGCCGCCGCCAAGACCCAGAAAGGTTTGCGGATTTTCCTGCGCGACACCAAGCCGTTGGAATCGATCGCGCGGCGGCTTTCGCCGCCGGCCGGCCAATCCGGCAGCGGCGATATCGCGCTGGTGCTGCGCCTCGACATGCAGACCGAGGTCGAGTTCAAGCTGGAAGGTCGTTTCCAGGTGTCACCGCAGATTGCTGGTGCCATTAAGGCGGTGGCGGGTGTAGAGATGGTGGAGACGCTCTGATCGGGGAAAGGATTTTCCGATGTGTGAGATGTGCCGTCGAAATTCGATAGCAAGGTTTGAACCTTCCCGTCGCAGCGTACTGGGTGCCGCGGTCTCGACCATGGGACTTTTGTTGGCGAGCGCGGCCGGTGCCAAGGAGAAGGCGCCGCCGAAGCCGCAGAATGTGCTGACGCCCGCGGCCTCTCTCGAACGCTTGAAGAGGGGAAACGCGCGTTATGTCGAGGGCGTATCGCTGCGTCACGATTTCAAACATGAACGCGAAGCGCTGGCCGGAGGCCAGAACCCCTACGCCGCCGTGCTGAGCTGCGCGGATTCGCGAATCGCACCCGAATACGCCTTCGACAGCGGCCGCGGCGATCTCTTTGTTTGCCGCGTGGCGGGCAATTTCGCCAATGATGAATCTGTCGCCAGCTTGGAATACGCCGTTGCCGAACTCGGCACGCCACTGATCCTTGTTCTGGGGCATGACGCCTGCGGCGCGGTCAGCGCGACGATCAAATCACTCAAGGACAACACCACATTGCCTGGGCACTTGCCCTCGCTGGTCGAGGCCATCGCGCCCGCGGTGAAGGCGGTGTCACAGCAGGCCGGTGATACGCTCGCCAACGCCATCAGGCAGAATGTGATCGATAACGTCGGCAAGCTCAGCACTGCGACGCCTATTCTGAGCGCTGCGGTGGAACAAAATAAGCTCAAGGTCGTCGGCGGGATCTATCGGCTCAAGGACGGCAGGGTGGAGATGGTGTAGGGCCCCCCGGCGCCCGCGGAGAGGCGTTGGCGTCTCGTAGCCTTAGGAAATCCGGCCTCCGCCCCCGAATTTGCGGGATTTCGTCTCGATTGCCGGCCTCCAGGTGACCCAAAAACCCCGTATTTCCTTGCTTCTCGCGAAAATCCGGCTATATACCGCGCCATCTCACACGGAAACATGGCTCAAAAGGCCGTCCGGTGGCAGCCGGGCCATAAGGCTCGCTTGCTCACACGTTTCCGGAGGAACCAACCGGAGAACTAGAACCATGGCAGTACCCGATTTTTCTATGCGTCAGCTGCTTGAGGCTGGCGTGCACTTTGGCCACCAGTCGCACCGCTGGAATCCGAAAATGGCCGACTATATTTTCGGTGCGCGCAACAACATCCACATCATCGATCTGGCGCAGACCGTGCCGCTGATGCATCGCGCGCTTCAGGCGGTCAGCGATACGGTGGCCAAGGGCGGCCGTATCCTGTTCGTCGGCACCAAGCGGCAGGCCCAGGACGGCGTTGCCGAGGCTGCCAAGCGCTCGGCGCAGTATTTCGTCAACTCGCGCTGGCTCGGCGGTACGCTGACCAACTGGAAGACGATTTCCGGCTCGATCAAGCGGCTGCGGCATCTCGATGAGGTGCTCAATTCCGGCGATGCCAACGCCTACACCAAGAAAGAGCGGCTGACGTTGCAGCGCGAGCGCGACAAGCTCGACCGCTCGCTTGGCGGCATCAAGGACATGGGCGGCTTGCCGGACATGATCTTCGTGATCGACACCAACAAGGAAGACATCGCGATCCAGGAAGCCCAGCGGCTGAACATCCCGGTGGCCGCGATCGTCGACACCAACTCCGACCCGAAGGGCATCACCTATGTCGTGCCCGGCAACGACGACGCCGGCCGCGCGATCTCGCTGTATTGCGACCTGGTGGCGCGCGCTGCGATTGACGGCATTTCGCGGGCGCAAGGCGATGCTGGCATCGACATCGGTGCCTCGGCCCGTCCGGTTCACGAGCAAGCTCCTGCCGCCGCGCCACAGGCGTCCGGCTTCCAGGGTCTGGCGGGTCCGCGCGGTGCGCCCGACAATCTCAAGAAGCTCACCGGCGTGTCCGGCGCGATCGAGAAGAAGCTCAACGATCTCGGCATCTTCCACTACTGGCAGTTGGCCGAACTCGATCACGATACGGCCCACAAGATCGGCGAAGAGGTCGGCCTTCCGGCGCGCGCCGACGCCTGGGTGGCCCAGGCCAAGACGCTTACCGCTGAAGCGGAATAGTAAATATGCCGGCCGGAAATCCCGGCCGGCATCATAGGCACATTCCAGTTACGGCATCGGTGACGGTGGATCGCGGCGGGACGTCGAACCGCGCGGCCATCACCGTCGCAGGCAGAGGACGATAGCGACATGGCGACAATCACGGCAGCAATGGTCAAGGATCTGCGCGAATCGACCGGCGCAGGCATGATGGATTGCAAGGCGGCACTGACCGAGAGCGCTGGCGACATGCAGGCCGCGCAGGATTGGCTGCGCAAGAAGGGCCTGTCGAAGGCCGCCAAAAAGGCCGGCCGCGTAGCGGCCGAGGGCCTGATCGCCGCACTGACCAAGGATACCAAGGGCGTTGTCGTCGAGGTCAACTCCGAGACCGACTTCGTGGCGCGCAACGAGCATTTCCAGGGGCTGGTGAAGATGATCGCCCAGGTGGCGCTCGACGTCGGCGCCGATGTCGAAAAGATCAAGGCCGCCAAGGTCGGCAACGTGACGGTTGAGACAGCCATTGCGGATGCCATCGCCACCATCGGCGAAAACATGACGTTGCGCCGTGCTGCGGCGCTCGAAGTCGGCAAGGGCGTGGTGTCGAGCTACGTCCACAATGCGGTGGTCGAAGGCGCCGGTAAGATGGGCGTGATTGTCGCGCTGGAATCTCCGGGCAAGACCGACGAACTCGCCGTGCTCGGCAAGCAGCTCGCGATGCATGTCGCGGCTGCCAACCCGTTGGCGCTCGATCCGACCGGGCTCGATCCGGCGACGGTCAAGCGCGAAAAGGAGGTGCTGGCCGATAAATACCGTCAGCAGGGCAAGCCGGAGAATGTGATCGAGAAGATCGTCGAGTCGGGTTTGAAGACCTATTACAAGGAAGTCTGCCTTTTGGAGCAGGCCTTCATTCACGACAGCGGCAAGTCCGTGGCCCAGGCGGTCAAGGAAGCTGAGGGTAAGGTCGGCGGGCCGATCAAGGTGGCTGGATTTTTACGCTATGCTCTCGGCGAGGGAATCGAGAAGCAGGAATCAGACTTTGCCGCTGAAGTAGCCGCTGCCAGCGGCCAGAAATAGCCGCTCCGACAACGCTTGCGGTTCGTTCGCGCCGGCAGCCTCGGGCGGGATAAAGAAAGCGATTCGCAGATGACAGGGCCGGTCTATCGTCGCGTGGTGATCAAGCTTTCCGGCGAATATCTCGCAGGCAGCCATGGTTCCGGCATCGATCAGCCGACGCTTGACCGCGTAGCGGCCGATCTGATCGCGGCGCGGCAACTGGGCGCCGAAGTGGCGGTCGTCGTCGGCGGCGGCAATATGATCCGTGGCGTTGAAGTGTCCGCGCAAGGCGTGTCGCGGCCGACCGGCGACACCATGGGCATGCTGGCCACCATGATGAACTGTCTCGCGCTCGAAGCCGCGATCGAACGCAAGGGAGCGCCGGCGCGAACCTTGTCGGCGTTCGTCATGCCGGAGATTTCCGAGCTTTTCACCCGAAGTGCAGCGCACAAATATCTGGCCGAAGGCCGTATCGTGCTACTCGGCGGCGGAACCGGCAATCCGTTTTTCACCACCGATACCACGGCGGTATTGCGGGCGGCCGAAATCGGCGCCCAGGCGGTGCTGAAGGCGACCAATGTCGACGGCATCTACAGCGCCGATCCGAAAAAAGACCCGTCCGCGAAGCGATTTGACCGCCTGACCCATTCGGAAGCCATCGGAGGCGGCTACAAGGTCATGGACGCCACCGCATTTGCGCTTGCCCGCGAGACGTCGCTGCCTATCATCGTGTTTTCGATCGCCGAACCGGGTTCGATCGGCGCCATTCTGAGCGGCACCGGTCGCGGGACGATCGTTTCCGGCTAGTGGCGCAACTGCAGCGCCCAACATGCGCTACAAATGCTGCGGCGGCCGTATTCAGGAGGAGAGAGCGTCATGTCTACGGGTAGTTTCGACATCAACGAATTGAAGCGCCGCATGCAGGGCGCCACGCAATCTCTCAAGCACGAACTCGGCGGCTTGCGAACGGGGCGCGCCGCCGCATCGATGCTGGAACCGGTCCAGGTCGAGGCCTATGGCTCGCACATGCCGCTCAACCAGCTTGCGACCGTCAGCGTTCCCGAGCCGCGCCTGCTGTCGGTGCAGGTCTGGGACAAGTCGATGGTGAAAGCGGTCGAGAAGGCGATCGTCGATTCCAATCTCGGTTTGAGTCCGGCGACCGAGGGGCAGGTGCTGCGCTTGCGGATTCCCGAGCTCAACGAGGATCGCCGCAAGGAACTGGTCAAGGTTGCCCACAAATATGCGGAAGCCGCGAAGGTCGCCGTTCGGCATGTGCGGCGCGACGGTCTCGATATGATCAAGAAGCTCGAGAAGAATCACGAGATTTCCGAGGACGATCAGGAACGCCTGGGCAACGACGTGCAAAAGGCGACCGACGGCACGATTTCGGAAATCGATCAGATGCTGGCGGCGAAGGAAAAGGAAATCCTGACCGTCTAGTGGTTCGTTTTTTATTCGGGCGCGATCCATCGAAACGGTGTTTTCGACGTCACGCGCTTTGAGGGATTGATTGATGTCGAATGCCGCAGCGCCTGCGACTGACGCACCGGATCAGGGGAGCGGTCCTCTGCACGTGGCGATCATCATGGACGGGAACGGGCGGTGGGCCGCGGCGCGTGGCTTGCCGCGCGTGGAAGGCCATCGCCGCGGGGTCGAGGCCCTGCGCAATGTCGTTCGTGCCGCGGGCGAACTGGGCGTTCGTTACCTGACGATTTTCTCTTTCAGCTCCGAAAACTGGTCGAGGCCGGCGTCCGAGATCGGCGATTTGTTTGGACTGTTGCGGCGCTTCATCCGGAACGATCTTGCCATCCTGCACCGCGACGGCGTCCGCGTCCGCGTGATCGGCGAGCGCGAGGGGCTGGAGCCGGACATTTGCGTCCTTCTCAAGGAAGCCGAGGATCTGACGCGCGAGAATGATCGCCTCGATCTCGTCGTCGCGTTCAATTATGGATCGCGGCAGGAAATCGCGCGTGCGGCACAGCGGCTGGCCAGTGAAGTCGCGGAAGGAAAGCGTGATCCGTCCTCGATCGATGCGGACACGCTGGGACGCTATCTCGATGCACCCGAAATTCCCGATCCCGACCTGATTATTCGCACCAGCGGAGAACAGCGGCTGTCGAATTTCCTGATGTGGCAGGCGGCCTATAGCGAGCTGGTTTTCGTTCCGGTTCACTGGCCTGATTTCGACAAGGCCGCGCTTGAAGGTGCCATAGCGGAATACGCCAGGCGCGAGCGCCGGTTTGGCGGCCTGGCTGTGAAAACCGGATCGTGACAGAAGGCGAGGCATCGATCACCGCAGCGGGGCGGGAGGGCAACAACCTTCTGTTGCGGATCGTCGCCGCACTGGTGATGGCGCCGCTCGCCGTTGCAATGGCCTATGTCGGTGGATGGCTTTGGACAGGCCTCGTTACCGCTGCGGCCATCGGGCTTTACATGGAGTGGCTCGCCATCATCGGCGCGCGCAAGCCGCGCCTGGTGTTTGTCGGCGTTCTCATTCTCCTCGGCGTGGGCTGGGTCGACGTCGGCCACATCAGCAAAATCTATGTTTCAGCTTTTGTCGTGGTGGGAGTTCTTGCCGTTGCGCTTCTGTCTTCCGATCGCCGGTTCTGGAGCGCGGTTGGAATCGGCTATGCATTGGCGGCGTCCATCGGTTCCAGCGCGGTACGGCTTGATCCGCTCTGGGGATTCGCGGCCTTGATGCTGGTGCTGCTGGTGGTCTGGGCGACCGATATCGGAGGGTACTTCGCCGGCCGGCTAATTGGCGGACCCAAACTCTGGCCGCAGGTCAGCCCGAAAAAGACTTGGGCGGGCGCGATCGGCGGATTTGCGGCGAGCCTCGGCGTGGCGGCCGGATTTGCTGCATTCGGCCTCGGAAAGATACTACCGATGCTGCTGTTGGGCGCCGTTCTCTCGGTCGCCTCGCAGCTCGGCGATCTCTTTGAGTCCGCCGTCAAACGCCGGTTCGGCGTCAAGGATTCCAGTCACATCATTCCCGGACATGGCGGCTTGCTGGACCGCCTTGACGGTTTCGTCGCCGCCATCGTTCTGGCGGCACTTTTCGGCTTTTTGCGGGGCGGCGCGGATGGCGTCGGCCGCGGTCTTATGGTTTGGTGAGGCATGAGCGCTGTTCCCTTGCGTAACAATAAAGCGGCGACCGCCGTCCGTTCGGTCACCGTGCTGGGCGCGACCGGTTCCATCGGCGACAGCACGATGGATCTGCTGCGGTCTTCGCGCGATCGGTACCGCGTCGAGGCGTTGACGGCACATACCAATGTGCAGGGCCTCGCCAAACTCGCCAGGGAATTCGGGGCGCGCTTTGTCGCCGTCGCCGACCCCGCGCGACTGGACGAATTGAAAGAAGCGCTCGCAGGCACGCGCACGGAGTGCGGCGCCGGCGAAAGTGCCGTGGTCGAAGCGGCCGCTCGGCCGGCCGATTGGGTGATGGCGGCAGTCAGCGGCGCGGCGGGTCTGAAGCCGGCGCTCGCGGCGGTCGATCGAGGTGCGACGGTAGCCTTGGCCAACAAAGAATGCCTGGTGTGTGCCGGCGATTTCTTCATGGAGCGCGCGACCAAGGCAGGCGCCTGCATTTTGCCAGCCGATTCTGAACACAACGCGCTGTTTCAAGCCTTGAGCTCCGGGAATCGCGCAGAGCTGGTTCGTGTCATCATCACCGCCTCCGGTGGCCCGTTCCGCACCTGGTCCAGCACGGACATCGAGCAGGCGACGTTGGCGCAGGCCCTCAAACATCCGAACTGGAGCATGGGGCAAAAGATCACCATCGATTCGGCTTCGATGATGAACAAGGGCCTTGAGGTGATCGAGGCGGCGTACCTGTTTGGATTGACCGCGGAAGAGATCGACGTGCTGGTTCATCCGCAATCGATCATTCACGGCATGGTCGAATTTTCCGATCGCTCGGTGGTGGCGCAGCTCGGCGCGCCGGATATGCGCACGCCAATTGCGCATTGCCTAGGCTGGCCCGATCGAATCACAGGTCCCGCGGCGAAACTCGATCTCGCCAAGATCGGGCAGCTGACGTTCGAGGCACCGGATTTCGCCCGCTTTCCGGGACTGCGGTTGGCGTATGAGGCTTTGCGAACCGGCCGCGGCGCGACCACGGTTTACAATGCGGCGAACGAGGTCGCGGTGGCCGCGTTCATCGCGGGTAAGATCCGGTTTGGCGCCATCGCGCGGCTGGTCGAGGCAACGCTGGAAGCTTGGATTCGCGGTGGGAATCTGGCTCCATTGACCTCCGCCGACGATGCAATAGCTGTTGACCATAACGCGCGAAATAAGGCGGTCACCCTATTGCCTCAAATTGCCTTAAAGGCATCCTAGAGCGTTGGGGTGGGGCCTCGCGGCTCCAGGTGAGGGGAATTGAATGTCCGAGTTTTTTCAGCATAGTTTCAATGTGTTAGGTCATGGCCTGATCGGATACATTGTCCCCTTCCTGTTTGTGCTGACCATCGTCGTTTTCTTCCATGAACTCGGTCATTTCCTGATTGCGCGCTGGGCGGGCGTGAGAGTGTTAACCTTTTCGCTCGGGTTTGGCCCCGAATTGGCCGGCTTTAATGACCGGCACGGCACCCGCTGGAAGATTTCGGCCATCCCGCTTGGCGGTTACGTCAAATTCTTTGGCGACGACAGCGAGGCTTCGACCCCCGACCTGGAAACACTCGGCAACATGAGTGCCGAGGAACAGGCGGACAGCTTCCATCACAAGAAGGTCGGTCCTCGCGCGGCGATTGTGGCCGCCGGCCCGATTGCTAATTTTCTCCTGGCTATCGTGATCTTTGCCGGGATGTCGCTTTATTTCGGCAAGCCCAGTTCGATCCCGCGCGTCGATGTGATTCAGCCCGATAGCGTCGCTGCGGCCGCTGGATTCGAGGTCGGCGACGTTGTGGCCTCGATCGATGGAACGGGAATCGAAAGTTTCGCCGACATGCAGCGAATCGTTTCCACCAATGCCGGCTCCAAGCTGACGTTCCGGGTGAAGCGTAATGATGCGCTGATCACTCTGTCGGCGACGCCTGCACTCAAGGAAGTGAAGGATATCTTCGGCAACACTCACAAGATCGGTGTGCTGGGTATCCAGTACAATGCGCAGCCGAGCGATCCGAAAACCGCGCCGGTCGGTTATCTGGAATCGCTCAAGATCGGCGTCGAGCAGGTCTGGTTCATCGTCGATGGCACATTCAAGTTCGTGGGCTCGCTGTTTGTCGGCGCCGGCTCGACCGGGGATCTCGGCGGCCCGTTGCGGATCGCGCAGCTTTCGGGCCAGGCGGCAAGCCTCGGCTTCCAGTTCTTGTTGCAGCTGTGTGCCGCGCTTTCTGTGTCGATCGGCTTGCTGAACCTGTTCCCGGTGCCGCTGTTGGATGGCGGTCATCTTTTGTTCTATTCGGTGGAGGCCGTGCGGGGGCGTCCATTGTCTCAGAGAGCCCAGGAAATGGGCTCTCGAATCGGGTTGGGGCTGGTGCTGATGTTGATGGTTTTCGTCACCTATAACGACATCTTGCACCTCGCCGCATCGTGAAGCGGCTTTTTTATGACGTGGCCGATGGGCAACGTCTTGGAATGAAAATGAAATCGCGCTGCGACATAAGGTTTGCCGGCTTGGTAAAATTAGTTACAAGCGGGTCGGCAAATGGTGATTTGCCGGTTCGTGGGGGTGCGGGCCGGCAACAGGATTGTAAGGGCGCCTGGCGCATGAAGCTTGGAATGGGGGTACGGGGAGGCTTGTTTGCCGCCCTGATGATGTTGGCGACGCCGTTTGCCGCCACCTTGGTGGTTGGTTTTGCGTCCTCGCCGGCTTCGGCGCAGACCGTGGATTCGATTCAGGTCGAGGGAAATCGCCGGGTCGAGGCCTCGACAATCCGTTCCTATTTCAAGCCCGGTGTCGGCGGAAAGCTGGACCAGGGGCGTCTGGACGATGGTTTGAAGGGCCTGATCGAGACAGGCCTGTTCCAGGACGTGAAAATCAACACGGCCGGCGGCCGGGTGGTCGTGACGGTCATTGAAAACCCGGTCATCGGCCGCGTGGTTTTCGAAGGCAACAAGAAGATCAAGGACGAGCAGCTCACCGGCGAAATTCAATCGAAGCCGCGCGGAACGTTGTCGCGTCCGATGGTCCAGTCCGATGCACAGCGAATCTCGGACATCTATCACCATGCGGGCCGCTACGATGTGTCGGTGTTGCCCGAAATCATCGAGCAGCCGAACAACCGCGTCGACCTGATCTTTACGATCACGGAAGGCAACAAAACCGGCATCACTTCGATCGAGTTCGTCGGCAATACGACCTATTCGTCCTATCGCCTGAAGGACGTCATCAAGACGCGCGAATCGACTCTCCTGAGTTTCCTCGGCGGCAACGACGTCTATGATCCGGATCGCATCGAAGCCGACCGCGACCTGATTCGGCGCTACTATCTCAAGCACGGCTTCGCCGACGTGCAGGTCGTTGCCGCGTTGACGGAATACGATCCGCAACGCAAAGGCTTTCTCGTTACCTACAAGATTGAAGAGGGCCAGCAATACCGTGTCGGCTCCGTCAATTTTCAGTCCAGCATTCCTGCGCTGGATGGAAATGTGCTCGCACGATTCTCGCGGGTGAATGTCGGCTCGTTGTATAATGCCGAGGCGCTGGAGAAGTCGGTCGAGGAAATGCAAATCGAAGCCTCGCGGCGCGGATTTGCATTCGCAGTCGTCAAGCCGCGCGGCGACCGCGACTTCCAAACGCATACCGTCTCGATCGTATTTGCCATCGATGAAGGTCCGCGCACCTACATCGAACGCATCAACGTGCGCGGCAATACGCGCACACGGGACTACGTAATCCGTCGCGAATTCGATATCGCCGAAGGTGACGCCTACAACCGGGCGCTGGTCGATCGGGCCGAGCGCCGGCTGAAGAATCTCGACTTCTTCAAGACCGTCAAAATCGCGACCGAGCCGGGCTCATCGAGCGACCGCGTGATTCTCAATGTCGAGCTGGAAGAAAAATCGACCGGCGACTTCTCGGTATCAGGCGGCTATTCGACGACCGACGGTGCGTTGGCCGAGGTCAGTGTTTCCGAACGCAACCTTCTGGGCCGCGGCCTTTATGGCAAGGTGTCGGTGACCTACGGCCAGTATGCGCGAGGACTTACGGTTTCGTTTGTCGAACCCTATTTGCTTGACTACCGCGTTGCGTTGGGTCTCGACTCCTATTACCGCGAGCAGCTGCCCAACCCCTACATTTCCTACGAAACCAAGACCATCGGTTTCAGCCCGAGAATCGGCCTGCAACTGCGTGAAGATTTGAGCTTGCAGCTGCGATATTCGATCTATCAGCAGGAAGTGTCGCTGCCGAGCTACCTGGACAACTGTAATAACAATCCCAACAACGGGCTTCCGTTCAACCCGTCACCGGCATTCGCCAATACCGCGGCTGGACAGGCGCTGATCCAGCAACTGATTCCGGGCGGCGTGGATCCCTCCGGAACCGGTCTCTGGTGTTACTCCGACGGCGAAGCTTCGTTGCCGGTGCGCAAGGAACTCGCCGCGGGTTCGACCATTACGTCGGCGGTCGGCTATACCTTTGATTACAATACGCTGGACAACAACAAGAACCCGACCGACGGTCTCTTGGTCGACTGGAAGCAGGACTTCGCAGGCGTCGGCGGCGACGTGGTCTACCTGAAATCAGCGCTCGACGTGAAATATTACACCCCGCTGGTGGCCGATATCGTCGGTATCATCCACCTCCAGGGCGGTGTGATGACTCAGGTTGGCAACAACGCGATCCGGATGCTCGATCAATTCCAGGAAGGTCCGAACCTGGTACGCGGTTTCGCGCCGAACGGCATCGGTCCGCGCGATATCAATCCTTACGGTACTCAGGACGCGCTCGGCGGTACGCAGTATTGGGGCGCTTCGCTGGAGTACCAGATGCCGTTCTGGTTCCTGCCGAAGGAAGTTGGCTTGAAGGGCGCCGTGTATGCGGACGCCGGCTGGCTGGGCGATTACAAAGGACCGACCGACTGGGCGCTTACGGGTGAAGTCAATAAGCCTGGCTGTATTCCGCCGACGAACAACGGCTCAGCTAACCCAGCCGCGCCCGGCACCTGTTTGGGCTTGCAGTACGATCCAGGGAACGTCATTCGCACCGCGGTCGGTGTCGGCTTGATCTGGCAGTCGCCGTTCGGCCCGCTCCGCTTCGACTACGCGATCCCGATCACCAAGGGTAAGTACGACGTCGTGCAGCAGTTCAAGTTCGGCGGCGGCACCAGCTTCTAACCGCCGCGCCGGACCGGTTACGCCGCCAGCCGTACGGGGCCAGAACAAAAAACTGGCCTGCGGCCCTCGTGACGGGCTACGCGAGGATTGCCAAGGATCGTCAACGACCGCAAAGTCGGCCCTTGGGCCGATCGTCGGGCCGTGGGCTTAAGCGCTGTGGGCTTTAAAGGTGATGGTTGCGACGCGGGCGCGAAGCGCTTGAGGGGAGGAGCGTGAAAAATGGCGGAGGCGTCGGTCAAGTTTGCGCTGGTGGATATCAACGAGATCCTGAAAACGCTGCCGCACCGTTACCCCATGCTGCTGATCGACCGGGTCATCGATATCAGAAGCGATTACAGCGGAATCGGCATCAAGAACGTGACCTATAACGAGCCACCGTTTCTGGGTCATTTTCCCGAACGGCCGATTTATCCGGGCGTCATGATGATCGAAGCCATGGCGCAGACAGCCGGCGTCATCGGAATCAAATCGGTCGAGGGCACCGAAAAGCCTCGGGCGGTCTATTTCCTGACCATCGACAAATGCAAGTTTCGCAAACCCGTGCTGCCCGGCGACACCATCGAGTACCACATGCGAAGCATCGGCAGACGTAAGGCGATGTGGTGGTTTCACGGCGATGCCAAGGTGGACGGAACGATCGTTGCCGAGGCCGACGTTGGCGCCATGTTGACCGACTGATGCTGACGTCGCCCCCGGGCGGCAGGCGTTATAACGCGACGCCGTCTTCCAATCGACAGGCTGGATTTTCTGTGTTCTAGTTTCGCGATCAGGCGCCGGAAGGGTCGGATGCGAAACCTGACGATATTGGCGGCTTCGGCAACGCTGCTTGTTGTCCTGAATAGTGGGGCCGTTGCAGGTAAAACGTGCATCGTCACGGCGACCGAGGCGTTGCCGAAAATCTCAGGGCTCGTCGTCAAGCGATCCCGGACACGTCCGGTATCCCCTGAGATTCTGGCGACCTGGAAAGGCCAGTCGAAGCCGGTCATCATCGACGTTGACGTCGAAACCGAAGGTGACGCGCAAACCTTTTCCTATATGTGCGTAATTACGCAAGGCTCCGCCTTTGTCCAGCGGACCATGAACTGAGGCCGCAAAGCCCCCTGCCAGACCATGGATGGCAGGTCACTGGACAGTCCCGGCGGCTCGCGCTAACCACTGAAAAACCGGACAATTTACGCGAAATCCTTGCAACAGAGAGCGGCCCCGCGATGACTACGATCGACCCAACCGCACGGGTTGAAGACGGTGCTGTGATCGGCGAGGGCACGACGATCGGCCCCTTCTGCATGATTGGCCGCAACGTCGTTATCGGCACGAACTGCAAGCTGATCGCCCATGTCCATGTCATGGGGCACACCAGCATCGGCGCCGGCTGCACGATCTATCCTTTCGCCTCGCTTGGTTCGCCGCCGCAATCGCTCGGCTATCGCGGTGAACCGACCAGGCTGCAAATCGGCGAGAGCTGCACCATCCGCGAGTCGGTGACGATGAATACCGGTACGGTTGGCGGCGGCGGCATTACCCGCGTCGGCAACCGCGGTTACTTCATGAATTGCAGCCATGTGGGACATGATTGCCAGGTCGGCAATGACGTCATCTTCGCAACCTCGGCCACGCTTGGCGGTCATTGCGAGATCGGCGATTTTGTCTTCATCGGTGGCTTGTCCGCGGTGCATCAGTTCACGCGGATTGGCCCGCAGGCCATGATCGGCGGCGTCTGTGGCGTTCGCGGCGACGTTATTCCCTATGGCCTCGTCAACGGCCAGTATGCGCGTCTCGAAGGTCTCAATATCGTCGGGATGAAACGGCGCAAATTTACGCGCGAACGATTGGTCGTCGTCAGGTCGTTTTATCAAAAGCTCTTCGACGCTCCGGGGATCTTTTCCGAACGGCTCGAGGCGGTGCAATCTCTCGCGACGACGGATCCGGCGGTTGCGGAAATCCTCAGCTTTATCGATACCGGCAAGCATCGTTCTCTGTGCCTCCCGTCCGGCCGGAACGATGAGCATGGATGACGGAGTAGTCACACGCCCATGACAGCCGCGGCCTTGGAAGTATCATCGCCGGTTGGCGTGATCGCGGGAGGCGGGGCGATGCCGTTCGCCGTGGCCGATTCCTTGAAGGCGCGCGGTCTCGATCCCATCTTGTTCGCACTCAGGGGCGTTTGCGATCCCACGGCCGCCGAACGCTTCCGTCATCATTGGATCACGGTCGGCCAGTACGGACGGGCGAAGAAGTTGTTCCGCGAGGAAAACTGCAAGAACCTGGTCTTCATCGGAACCTTGGTGCGACCGTCGCTTTCGGAAATCCGGCTCGATTGGGCAACGCTTCTCGTCATGGGGCGGGTATGGTCGGCGTTTCGGGGCGGCGACGATCACCTGCTGTCCGGCGTCGGCCGGATATTCGAACAAGACGGCTTCCGTCTCCTGGGGCTGAAGGAGGTCGCGCCTGATTTGCTCATGCCCGAGGGATGCGTCACGCGGACCGCGCCCGATCAGAATGCGATGGCCGATATCGCCAGAGGGCGCGAGGTACTCCGCGCGCTCGGTTCTTTCGACGTCGGTCAGGCTGCGGTCGTCATCGACGGCCACGTGGTCGGCGTCGAGGGTATAGAAGGCACGGACGAATTGCTGATGCGTATCACGAGCTTGCGGGGAAGCGGCCGGATTCGCGCTCCCGCGGGCCGCGGGGTGCTGGTGAAAGCGCCAAAGAGCGGACAGGACTTGCGCTTCGATTTGCCGACGGTCGGATCGCGAACCGTTAAGGGAGCCGCGTCAGCACGCCTCGCCGGCGTCGCCGTCATCGCGGGCAACACGGTGGTTGCCGATCCGCAAGCCATGATCGAGGCAGCGGACACCGCAGGGCTTTTTGTCACCGGTTTACCTTCCTGATGCCGGGCCCTGCAAACGGCGGCGTCGCGCGCAAGATTTTTCTGATCGCAACAGAAGAATCCGGCGACCGGCTGGGTGCGCATCTGATGAAGGTGCTTCGCCAGCGGCTCGGCGATGCCGTCAGGTTCGAAGGTGTCGGCGGTCTTTCGATGGCGCGCGAGGGACTGAAATCCCTGTTTCCGATTGAAGAGCTCTCGATCATCGGCTTTTCGGCGGTCGTCAAGCAGCTTCCGAAGGTGCTACGTTTGATCCGGCAAACCGCTGCTGCCGTGCTGCGGGCAAGGCCCGACATTCTCATCATCATCGACAGCCCTGACTTCACCCATCGGGTCGCCCGGCGGGTGCGGGCCCGCGACGCGACGATCCCGATCATCGACTACGTCTCGCCATCGGTCTGGGCCTGGCGGTCGAGCCGGGCGCGCGCCATGCGGACCTATGTCGACCATGTGCTGGCGCTGCTGCCGTTCGAACCGGAAGCTTACCGCCGCCTGCATGGGCCGCCCTGCACTTACGTTGGCCATCCCTTGATCGAACAGCTCGGCTCGCTCAGGCCGGGGGCTGAGGATGAGGCGCGTCGCAACGGGACGCCGCCGGTGCTGGTGGTTTTGCCGGGAAGTCGCCGCAGCGAGATCAGACATCATATGGCTATCTTCGGCGAAGCGCTGGAGCGGTTGCAGGCGCAGGGAAAGGCCTTTGAGCTGATCCTGCCGACCATGCCGCATCTGCTCGAACCCGTCAGGGAAGCCATTAAGACCTGGAAGGTTGCGCCACACATCGTGGTGGGTGAGCAGGAAAGGCGCGCGGCATTCCGCGTCGCCAGTGCGGCGCTTGCCAAATCGGGCACGGTCACGCTGGAGCTGGCGCTGGCGGGGGTGCCGATGATCGCCGCTTACCGGGCAGGCGCGATCGAGGCCTGGTTCGTCATGCGCGCCATCACCGTCCAGTCAGTGATTCTTGCGAACCTGGTGGTTGGTGAAAACGTGGTTCCGGAGTTCATCCAGGCCGCTTGCACGGCGGACAATCTCGCGATCTCGCTTGGCGAAGTTCTGTCCGACTCGCCAATGCGTCAGCGCCAACTAGCGGCGTTTGCGCGGATTGACGGCATCATGTCGACAGGCAATCAGTCGCCCAGCGTCCGCGCCGCCGACATTGTTCTGGCGACGCTACGGAAGTCCCGAAGAGCTAGCTAGGAGGTGGAAATACGACGAAGCCGGACGCGATAGTCGCATCCGGCTTCAAAGTTGTTTACGCTTTCGCGCTGGCGCTCGTTATTTCCGCTGATCGATGCCGACGTAGTCGCGGCGCGTCACCCCGGTATAGAGCTGGCGCGGGCGGCCGATCTTCTGCTGCGGGTCTTCGATCATTTCGCTCCACTGGCTGATCCAGCCAACGGTGCGCGCAACCGCGAACAGAACAGTGAACATCGAGGTCGGGAAACCCATCGCCTTCAGTGTGATGCCCGAATAGAAGTCGACATTCGGATAAAGCTTGCGGCTGATGAAATACTCGTCGCTGAGCGCTATCTTTTCCAATTCCAGCGCGACCTTCAGCATCGGATCGTCGCCATGGCCGGTTTCTTTCAGCACGGCGTGACACATCTTCTGCATGATCTTGGCGCGCGGGTCGTAATTCTTGTAGACGCGATGGCCGAAGCCCATCAGGCGGACTTCGCTGTTCTTGTCTTTCACCTTCGCGATGAATTCGGGGATCTTGTCAACCGTGCCGATGCCGGCGAGCATCGCCAGAGCTGCTTCGTTGGCGCCACCATGCGCCGGTCCCCACAGGCAGGCGATGCCCGCCGCAATGCAGGCAAACGGGTTGGCGCCGGAAGAGCCGGCGATGCGGACTGTCGAGGTCGACGCGTTCTGTTCGTGGTCGGCGTGCAGGATGAAGATCTTGTCGAGCGCGTCGGCAAGCACCGGATTGATCTGATACTCCTCGCACGGCACCGCAAAGCACATGTGCAGGAAGTTCTCGGCGAAGCTCAGCGAGTTCTTCGGATAGATGAACGGCTGGCCGAGATTATATTTGAAGGCCATGGCGGCTAGCGTCGGAATCTTGGCGATCATGCGCATCGACGCGATCATGCGTTGCTTCGGATCGTTGATGTCGGTGGAGTCGTGATAGAACGCGGCCAGCGCGCCGACCGAAGCCACCATGACCGCCATCGGATGCGCGTCGCGGCGGAAGCCCTGGAAGAACCGCGCCATCTGTTCGTGAACCATGGTGTGAAGGATCACGCGGCGGTCGAAGTCGGCCTTTTGCGCCTTGGTCGGCAACTCGCCGTAAAGCAGGAGGTAGCAGGTCTCGAGGAAGTCGCCATTTTCGGCGAGTTGCTCGATCGGATAACCGCGGTATTCGAGGACGCCCGCATCGCCGTCGATATAGGTGATTTTCGACTCGCAGCTTGCGGTCGAGGTGAAACCGGGGTCGTAGGTGAACATCCCCGACTGCGCGTAGAGCTTGCCGATATCGATGACATCAGGCCCAATGCTGCCGCTCGAAATCGGAAGATCGAAGGTCTTGTTGCCGACCGTTAACGTTGCGGTCTTGCCTTGGGATGCGGCCATCGTGAGGTCCCCGATGCTTTCGTTGTTGCGAAAGCCCGCACTTGCCTGCCTTTTCCGAAATGGCAGGCGCGGCAAGCGGGGCGCTTAAATGAAGCAATGAAATGGGTAGCTTATTGCCGTGTGCGCTGCAAGGTGGCGGCGCTCATGCTTCAGTCCGGCCCCTGGTCATCGAGCCGGGCCAGACTTTCCTGCCGGCCGAGGACGGCCAAGACGTCGAATATGCCAGGGGAGGTGGTGCGCCCGGTGAGCGCCGCGCGCAGCGGCTGAGCGACGGCGCCGAACTTGAGGCCGTTCTGGTCGGCAAAGGCCCGCATCGCGGTTTCCGTCTCTTCGGCGGTCCAGTCTTTGACTGCCCAGAGCGCGACACGAAGCCGCCCGATCAACAAGCGGTTTTCAGGCGTCAGTAAGGCGGCGGCCTTGGCGTCGATCTCGAGCGGCCGGTCGGCGAAAATATAATAGGCACTGTCGATCAGCTCGATCAGCGTCTTGGCGCGCTCTTTCAGGCTCGGCATGGCCTGCAATAATTGCGCCCGGGTGGTGTCGTTGAGCTTGGCCTCAAGGCCGACCCCGTTGGGCACGAACGGGAGTACCTGCTCGAACATCTTCACGAGGGATTGATCGTCGGCGTGGCGGATATAGTGCCCGTTGAGATTTTCAAGCTTGGCGAAATCGAAGCGTGCGGCCGATTTGCCGATACCGGAGAGATCGAAGGCGGCGATCATTTCCTCCGTCGAGAATATCTCCTGGTCGCCATGGCTCCATCCGAGCCGGACGAGGTAATTCCGCAAGGCCGCCGGCAAATATCCCAGCGCCCGGTAAGCGTCGACGCCGAGCGCGCCGTGGCGCTTGGAGAGCTTCGAACCGTCGGGTCCGTGAATTAAGGGAATATGCGACATGCTGGGAATGTCCCAGCCAAGTGCATCGTAGATCTGTTTCTGACGCGCCGCGTTGATCAGGTGATCGTCGCCGCGAATGATATGGGTGACGCCCATGTCATGGTCGTCCACCACCACGGCCAACATGTAGGTCGGGGTTCCGTCGCCGCGGAGCAGGACGAGGTCGTCGAGGTTTTCGTTTTGCCAGACCACCCGGCCCTGGACCTGATCCTCGATCACGGTCTCGCCGGTCTGGGGCGCACGCAGGCGGATGGTTGGCTTGATACCGGGCGGGGCTTCGGACGGATCGCGGTCGCGCCACAGGCCATCGTAAAGGCGGGTACGGCCCTCGGCGCGGGCCTTCTCCCGCATGGCGGTGAGCTCCTCCGGCGTCGCGTAACAATAGTAGGCTTTGCCGGCCGCCAGCAGGCTTTCGGCGACCTCCCGGTGGCGTGCGGCACGGCTGAACTGGTAGATGACCTCGCCGTCCCAATCGAGCTCGAGCCATTTGAGGCCGTCCAGAATGGCGGCAATCGCCGCATCCGTCGATCGCTCCCGGTCGGTATCCTCGATCCGAAGTAGCATCTTGCCGCCGTGCTTGCGCGCATAAAGCCAGTTGAACAGGGCCGTGCGGGCTCCTCCGATATGAAGAAAGCCGGTCGGCGAGGGGGCAAAGCGCGTAACGACAGGTGCGGTCATTGACGTCAACAGGAAGGGTGCGGAATCTGCCGGAGCAGGCTGCGGGTGTATAGCAGGAACCCCATATAACTAAAGCCTTCCTTGGGGCTGGCTTGGGGCCGGCGGATTTGGCAGATAGACCGTTAATTCCGGAACAGGAAATTTGAATGACCGCAGAACCGACGACCGCCGAGGCGGGCCGCGACTTCATCCGCGATATCGTGCAGGCCGACCTCGACGCCAAAAAGCTTAGTCAGATCGTGACGCGCTTTCCGCCGGAACCGAACGGCTATCTGCATATCGGCCATGCCAAGTCGATTGGCCTCAATTTCGGCATCGCGCAGGAGTTTGGCGGACACTGCAATCTGCGCTTCGACGACACCAATCCGACCAGGGAAGAGCAGGAATTCATCGACTCGATTCAGGCCGACGTGAAATGGCTTGGATACGATTGGGGGAAGAACCTTTTCTTTGCCTCCGACTATTTTGAAAAGCTGTACGACTGGGCGGAGGGCCTCATCCGCGCTGGCCTCGCTTATGTCGACGATCAGTCGCAGGAGGAAATCCGCACTGCGCGCGGCACCCTCACCGAGCCCGGCAAGAACAGTCCGTTTCGCGATCGTTCGGTCGAGGAAAACCTCGATCTGTTTCGCCGCATGAAGGCCGGGGAATTTCCGAATGGCGCGCGCGTGCTGCGCGCCAAGATCGACATGGCGTCGGGCAACATCAACCTGCGCGATCCCGTGCTCTATCGCATTCTGCATGCGCATCACCCCCGTACCGGCACCAAATGGTCGATCTATCCGAGCTACGACTATGCCCACGGCCAGTCTGATGCGATCGAAGGCATCACGCATTCGATCTGCACGCTGGAGTTTGAGGATCACCGGCCGCTCTACGAATGGCTGCTCGACAAATTGCCGGTGCCGTCGAAGCCGCATCAGTACGAGTTCGCGCGCCTCAACCTGACCTATACGCTGCTGTCGAAGCGCGTTCTGACCGAACTCGTGCGCGGCGGCCATGTCGCCGGCTGGGACGATCCGCGCATGCCTACCATTGCGGGGATGAAGCGGCGCGGTGTGCCGCCGGCGGCGGTCCGGGAGTTCATCAAGCGCATCGGCGTGGCCAAGGCCAATAGCGTCGTCGACGTCGGCATGCTGGAATTCTGCATCCGCGAGGTTCTGAACCAGACCGCGCAGCGGCGGATGGCGGTGTTGCGGCCGCTCAAGGTCGTGATCGAGAACTATCCGGAAGGGCAGATCGAGGAGCTCGAAGCGGTCAACCATCCCGACGATCCGAGCGCCGGCACGCGTCGCGTGGCCTTTGGCCGCGAGCTCTATATCGAACGCGACGATTTCATGGAAAATCCGCCGAAGAAGTTTTTCCGGCTATCGCCGGGCAACGAAGTGCGGCTGCGCTACGCCTATTTCATCACCTGCCGTGACGTCGTGAAGAACGCCGCCGGCGAAGTCGTCGAGCTGCGCTGTACCTACGATCCAGCCACCCGGGGCGGTAACGCGCCTGACGGCCGCAAGGTCAAGGCGACCATGCATTGGCTGTCGGTGGCGCAGTCGAAGCCCGCTGAAATCCGCCTCTACAGCCCGTTGTTTGCCAACCCGACGCCGGACGCGGCCAATTTCACGGCCGACCTCAATCCGCAGTCATTGGAAGTCCTGAAGGATGCGAGGGTCGAACCCGACGTCGCTACCTCGAACTCGACCGAAGTCGTGCAGTTCGAACGTCAGGGTTATTTCGTGCGCGACAAGGATTCGACCGCGGATCATCCGGTGTTCAACCGAACGATCGGGCTACGCGACACCTTTGCGAAAGAGGTCGGGAAGGGCTGAATCATAGCGTTTTCAAGCGAAGTGGGACCCGGTTTCGCGTTAAGAAAACGCGTCAACCGAATAGGCTCTACTCCAGGCGCTCGCGGATTTCGTCGCGCATTTTTTCGCGGAACTCCGCCTTACGTGCGGGCCGTTCCTTCTCGGGCACGTCCCAGCGGTCGAAAATATTGAAGTTCTCCAGGATGGGATGGCGGTCGCTGGCCATGGCGAGAATGGTCAGGAGCTTGCCCGCAGGCCCGCTCGGACCTGACACCTCCCAACGGCGGATCGTATCGGCGCCGTCCTTCGGCTCCAGCCCGCACAGTTTCGCCATGTCGGCCGCCGACAGGGGCCGGCCGATCGCCTCACCGAGATCCTGACGAAGTTGCTTCAGTTCCGGGCCGGTCACGGCGGTTTTTCCTTTTGGAATCGCTGGCCGGGAGGGACGGCGAAACCGGGCTCTCTACAACAATTGCGGCTTTCTCAGGATTCCGCATCCGTTCGCCTTTTGCCGGACCACTGCCCTAGGTAGCATCATCGCGTAAGGCGTATTGGGGTAGCTGGGGATGGCCGAGCGGGGCAGGGCGCCGGGCCGGGCACAGGGCGTTGCGGGAACGTGGCCGCCACATGGCGGGGTCCAAACCGGCGGCTTTAGCGCCGGGTTTGGCCTCTGGTCGGGTGCGCTCGAAAAACTGCGTGAATGGGTGCGCGCCGAGGCCGGAGCCGGACGGCTATTGCCCTGGGTCCCCATCGCCTTTGGAACCGGCATTGCCTTCTACTTTGCCGCCGATCACGAGCCGGTATTGCCGGTTGCGATCGTCACCGCGCTCGGCTTGAGCGTCGTGGCGTTCCTGCTTCGACGCGCGAAGTATTTTCCCTTGGCCGTGATGGCCGCCAGCGTCGCGGCCGGCTTTGCGACGGCGACCTTCAGGACCGCGCACATCGCCCATGAGGTGCTGGCACGGCCAGCCTATTCGGTGTCGCTGTCGGGGTTTGTCGAGGCGCGGGATATTCGCGAACGCACCGATCGCTTCGTATTGCGGGTGACGCAGATGGATGGCCCGCGTCTACCGGCCAAGCTCGATCGGGTACGGCTCTCGGTGCGCAAGGGCACGGCGCCCGCGGTCGGAAGCTTCGTTGAATTCAAAGCGCGGTTGCAGCCGCCACTCGCTCCCTTACGGCCCGGCAGCTACGACTTTAGCCGAGACCTGTTCTTTCAGGGCATCGGCGCCTCGGGCTTCGTCACCGGGAGCATCAAGGCCCGCGACCCGCCGGCCGCCGGCGGCTTTTCGCTGCGTTACGCCGCCTTCATGCAGGATCTGCGCGATGGTATCGACGCGCGGATACGCGCCACGCTGGACGGCGACAAGCGCGCGATCGCTACCGCGCTTCTGACTGGGCGGCGCGACGCGATCACAACGCCCGTCAACGATGCGATGTTCATCTCGGGTCTTGGCCATGTGCTTTCGATCTCGGGCTACCATATGGCTGTCGTGGCGGGCGTCGTGTTCTTTGTCATTCGCGCGCTGCTCGCGCTCATCCCGGTGCTGACAGTTGCCGTCCCGATCAAGAAATGGGCCGCAGCCGCAGCGCTTGCCGCGGCGACGTTCTATCTGTTGCTGTCGGGGGCAGAAGTCGCCACGCAGCGATCGTATTACATGACCGCCTTCGTGTTGATCGCGGTGATGGTCGATCGCCGCGCCATCACGTTCCGAACCCTGGCGCTGGCGGCGATTGTGGTGTTGGTGCTTGCGCCGGAAGCGCTCGTGCATCCAAGTTTCCAGATGTCCTTTGCGGCGACACTCGGCCTCGTGGCGCTGGTTCAGATCGGCATGCCGCGCCTGTTTGCGACGCCGGAGAATTCTACCGCCGCAAAGGTCGCGCTGTGGGGCGGACGCGAACTCATGACGCTGGCGCTCGCCTCCCTCGTCGCGGGGTTCGCGACCACGCCCTACGCCGCGTTCCATTTCCATCGGGTGACGCCGTATGGCCTGCTCGCCAATCTGGCGGCCATGCCCGTGGTCTCGGCGGTGGTGATGCCTGCGGGCATGCTGGGGCTTGTCGCGATGCCGTTTGGTTTCGACGGCTTTTTCTGGTGGCTGATGGGCGTCGGCATCGACTGGATGATCGTGGTGACGGAGTGGGTCGCTGCTCTTCCCGGCGCCATCGGCCGGATCACGGCGTTCGGCACCGGTCCGCTGATCGTATCCAGCCTCGGGATCGTGCTCCTGGGCCTGCTGCGCACGCCGCTGCGATGCACAGGCGCTGTCTTGCTATTGATCTCGGTGATCTGGCTATTCGCGACGCCGCAGCCTGACATGTTGATCTCCGGCGACGGCCATAACGTCGCCGTCCGCGGACGTGACGGGCGGCTGCACCTGATGAAGACCGCCAAAGACGCCTTTCTGCTCAAGGAGTGGCTGGCCGCGGATGCCGATGACCGGGACGCCACGGACGCTTCGCTCGGCGAGGGCGTCTCCTGCGACGACGAAGGCTGCGTGGCACCGATGGCCAGCGGCCGGCTCGTCGCGCTGTCGTTGAAGCCGGATGGACTAGCTGATGACTGTGGGCGGGCGGCACTGATCGTGACCGCCAACCCGGCGCCCGCGGCATGCGGGGCGACCGCGATCGAACTGAAACGTCTGCGGGCGCAAGGTGCGATGGCGCTTCGCTGGACGCGGCGTGGCCTTGTCATCGATGCCGTCAAGCCGATAGGCACCAACCGGCCGTGGTCGCCTTCTGCCGGCGATTTCGAGACAGAAGCCGAGTCTGGTACTGCGGGCACCCCGGCGCGTCCGGCCGACGCCACGCCGGCCGAACCGGAGCTTCAGGGCGAGGATTGAGACCCCTTTGCCTCAGGCGGCCGCGTGATGTTCGCGGAAGGCGTCGTTGGCATGCAGTTCGAACGCACCAAGGTGAAACTCTTCTGTTTCAACGCTTGGCTTCTCGTCTGTCTCGGTGTCGGCCGCCGGGTTTGGTGCCGACGACCGCACGAGGGTGAACGCGGCGTCCGGATATTCCGCCCAGATCGCGAGATCGCCAGACGCGACGGTCAGCCATCCGAAGCGGAACATGTAGCGGCCGGGCTCGGTGACGTGTCCGACCTGTTGCCACGTAACTTTATTGATGACCTTATTGACCAGCAATTTTGTCTCCCTTGCGAGGCTCGTGGCCCAGCGCGTCGTCTGCCGATTGCCCGATCGAAGACAGCACGCCATGCGCCCGCACCTCGAAGGTGTCGAGTTGCAACGCGAAGGTCGCCAACGCCAGCTTCAACCGGGTCAATTCTCTGACGCGCGGATCGATCGATGAAATCATGACGCACTAACCAACTGATGGAGCGACCGGGCGCGTTACTCTTTCGACTGTTGTTGGCTCAATCCGCGGTCAGCGGTCTTGCCAGAGGCGTATCGACAGGGACGGGACGGGATGCGGCGCGCTTGACGGCGGGCAGTTGCAACACCGTTGCCCGCTGGCCCTCGCGGAGCAGCGTCACCAGCACCTTGCTGCCGTCAGGGAATTCGATCGTGTCGTGATGCCGGTCGGGAAGGTGCCGATCAGTCTCGCCAAGCTTGCCGACCCGGAAAACCGACCGCCGTGTCCAGAACCAACGGCTGTCATATTTGACGTTGTCGGCGAAAGCGAGTTCGGTTCCTGGCAACAGGCAGACCGCGACCTCGGGTTCGCTCTCCGAGGCAAACCCCTTGGTGGAGGTACCGCGGAATGTCGTCGTGATGAGCGTTTCGCCCGCTTTGGCAGGGCGTGTGGCAACGGCGTGCAGACTGTAGTCGCACATCGGAGGGCTCCTCGGTTGAGATAGCCGGCCCGCGCCAATCCATCGAAAAGAGGCGCCAGCCTCCATCTAGGTGAACATTAGCCTGTGACAGTGTTGTCGATTGGCGGCAATTCTGCGGCTGGCCGCCAACTCTCGCATCACAAATTTGTTTTGCGAAAGCCCAATGCCTTGAGGAACCTTTTGGTTCCTCAAGAAATGATCGGCGCCGGGAGAATTAAAAGCGAGCGTTGAGCGCTTAGGGTTCGAGCTCAGTATTTCCGGTACAGGCCGATCAGCTTGCCCTGAATCTTGACCCGATTTGGCGGCAGGATGCGGACCTCGTAGGAGGTGTTCGCCGGCTCTAGCGCAATCGAAGCGCCGCGGCGCCGGAAGCGCTTGAGCGTGGCTTCTTCGTCGTCGATCAAGGCGACGACGATGTCGCCGGTCTCAGCCGTTTCGTTGCGCTGGATCAGCGCCATGTCGCCGTCGAGGATTCCCGCTTCCACCATGGAATCTCCGCGCACCTCAAGGGCATAATGCTCGCCCGAGCCCAGCATGTCCGGCGGCACGCTGATGGTGTGGCTGCGGGTCTGGAGTGCTTCGATCGGCGTACCGGCCGCGATGCGTCCCATGACCGGCACGGCCACGGGACGGTTGCCGTCGTCCTCACTGGCGACGCTACCGCTGCTCCGAACCTTGCCAAGCGTGCCTTCGATGACACTCGGCGTGAAGCCGCGCCGGCCGTTGCCGGCAGCGCTGGCGAGTTCGGGAAGCTTGATCACTTCGATGGCGCGGGCGCGATTGGGGAGGCGACGGATGAAGCCGCGTTCTTCAAGGGCGGTGATCAGGCGGTGGATGCCGGACTTCGAGCGCAGGTCGAGCGCGTCCTTCATCTCGTCGAAGGAGGGCGGCACGCCCGACTCCTTCAGCCGTTCGCTGATGAACCGCAGAAGTTCGTATTGTTTGCGCGTCAGCATCTCGACAAGTCCCCAGGGTTGCTGTTTTTCAATTTCCGAGACTCAAACTTCGAAGACCTCAAGAGCGCCCCCGCTTGGTCATCATCATCAAAGTTCAGAAACAAATCATGAACGAACACTATCTGTTCCATATGTGTTCCGCAACCACTTAATTTTTCGTCAACGAAGCCATCGGCACGAGAACGCGCGGGAACTCACTCAGGCCGGCAGCCTGAGGATGTTGCAAACCGAGCCTGTCTTGGCCGCGGGTGCGAATGGTGGACGGATCAAAAGTGCCTGTGCCGCAGCGAGATTCCCAAGCAGCGAACTGTCCTGATGATTGACCGGCGTTGCGATGAGAGCGCCATCGTCGCGTGTCGCGAGACGCGCGCGCAGATAGTCCTGGCGTTGATCGTTGGCGGCAATGTCGCGCCCGAGCAGCGCGGATTCGGTCGTGTGATGAACGGTGAGTCGGCCGCAGAGTTTGCGAATCAACGGCACGAGGAACAGGAAGGCGCACACATAGGATGAGACGGGATTGCCGGGCAGGCCGATCACCCGCATCGCGCCGAGCCGCCCGTGCATCAGGGGTTTGCCGGGCCGCATGGCGATCCGCCAGAAGGCCATCGCCACGCCTTCGGCATCGAGCGCCCGCTTGACGAGGTCGTGGTCGCCGACCGAGGCACCGCCGGTTGTGATCAGGATATCAGCGCCGATGTCGCGGGCGCGGCGAATTCCGCTCGTGGTCGCTTCAAGCGTGTCCGCCGCAATGCCGAGGTCGACGACCTCGGCGCCCTCGGCGCGGGCAAGTGCCCTCAGTGCGTAGCCATTGGAATAGACGATCTGGCCGGGACCGGGCGTTTCGCCCGGCATCACCAGTTCGTCGCCGGTGGCGAGCAAAGCGACCTTGGGCCGACGGCGGACGGGCAGGTAGGGATAGTTCATGGAGGCCGCGAGCGAAAGATCGCGGTCGGAGAGCTCGCCGCCAGCTTTCAGCAACACATCTCCTTGCCGAAAATCGACGCCGGCGCGGCGGATATGGCGTCCCGCGACGGCCGCTTCCGTGATGGTAATTCCGTCGTTCTCGACGACCGTGTCTTCCTGGATGATGACGGCGTCGGCCCCGTCGGGAACGACGCCGCCGGTGAAGATGCGCACCGCTTCGCTTGGCCCTACGACCCGATCGAAAGGCCGGCCGGCGGCGATCTCGCCAATAACCTTCAGCCGGGCTCCGCCCCGGGTCGCGTCCGCCGCGCGCACCGCATAGCCGTCCATGGCCGACATCGCCTCGGGCGGTTGGGTGCGAAGCGCCGCGAGGTCGCGCGCCAAGATTCGCTTGTAGGCCGAATCCAGCGCGGCCATCTCCTCGGGTAGCGCATCGGCGCCCGAGAGAACAGCGGCCAGCGCGTCCGCAACCGGCATCAGGGCCAAGATAAAACTCCGAGAGCGAACAGTTTCAAAACTGCCTTCCTGAATTCCAACTGACTTAGATCCCAAGCGCCTCAAGCGCTCGTGCCACGTCATCGGGCGAGCTCACAAGAACGGCCTTCAGGCCGCACTGGCGCGCACCTCTGATGTTTTCGTCGAGATCGTCGAAGAACACAATGCGCTCCGCCGGCACCCCGATCGCTTCCACCACATGATCATAGGCTTCCGTGTCCGGCTTTCGAAGCCCGATTGTGGAGGACAGAAACATCTCGCGAAAATGACCGAGCACTTCGGCATATTGACCGGAGAAATGGGCAACGTGCGGGGCGTTGGTGTTGGAGAAGGCGTAGAGCGGCAGCCGGGTGGCGGCGCGGGCAAGCAGTTGATCGATTCCGGGCATCACCCCGACAAAGATCGCGTTCCAGCCCTCAATGAACTGCGTGTCGGAAATTTCAATACCGAGCGACGATCTCAGCCCGGCAAAGAAGGCCGCGTCACTGACCTCGCCCTTTTCGTGCCCGCGATACAATTCATCGCGCAGGAAGCGCAGCCCTAGTTGTGTGGGCTCGCAACCGGCGTGGCGCGCCCAGCAATGAAGAGTCCGGCTGAAATCGATGTCGAGCACCACGCGGCCGAGATCGAACAGCAAGGCATCGGCATCGCCGGGCGAAAGGAACGGCTGGTTCACCCTTTTTTCAATACCGATAGGGGTCGATGTCCAGAAGCGGGAAGGCGCTAAAGACGCTCGGCAGGTTGGTCGGCGTCGCCGGATGCAGATAGGATTTGTCGAGTTCGGCGAATTTGGTGACGCCCAGCAGGCCAAGGGTGCGGACCACTTCATCTTCCAACAGCTCGAGCATCCGCACGATCCCGGCTTCGCCGCCGGCCGCCAACGCCCAACACTGCAACCGGCCGATCCCGACAAGGTCGGCGCCCAGTATGATTGCCTTGACGATATCGGTGCCGCGACAGAACGAGCCGTCCACCATGACTTTCGCGCGGTCTTTGACCGCGGCGACGATCTCCGGCAGCACGTGCATGGAGCCGCGGCCCTGATCGAGCTGGCGCCCGCCATGGTTGGAGACGTAAATCCACTCGACGCCATGATCGACCGCGATTGCCGCGTCCTCGGCGGTGGCGATGCCCTTGATGACCAGCGGGATTTTGTACTTGTCCTTGATGAGCTTGACGGTGCGCCAATCCAGCCCCTTTTGAAAGTCGCCGCCGGTGGCGCGCAAGCGGCTTTCGCGGACATAGCGCTTGGCGATGTCGCGCTCGCGCCGGCTGTAATGCGCGGTGTCGACGGTGAGACAAAAGGCGGTGTAGCCGCTTGCGATCGCGCGCGTGATGCGATCTTCGACAAAGGCGTCGTCGCCCCGGACATAAAGCTGATAGATGCGTAGCGCGTCCGGCGCGGCCTCGGCGACCTTCTCGAGCCCTGGCTCCGACACCGAGCTCAACATATGGGCGGCGCCAAACCGGCCGACGCCGCGCGCGACGCTGGCGCCCGAGCCTGCGGGATCGAAGATTTCCAGCGCGCCGACCGGCGCCATCATGACCGGCAGGCGCAATTTGCGGCCGAATACCTCGGCCGTCGCATCGATGCGCGCCACGTTGCGCAATACCCGCGGCCTGAATGCAATCTCGTCAAGCGCCATCCGGTTGCGGCGCATCGTGGTTTCGGTCTCGGTGGCGCCGACGATATAGTCCCAGGCATTCTGGTTGAGGTTGGCGCGGGCCTTTTTCACGAACTCATGAAGGTTCTGGAACGGCTCGGCGCTGGCGCCAAGTTCGGTACTTGTCGGGATACGGGTGACTTCGTTCATTTTTTTCTCCTGGTATTTCCGACGGCGCCTGGCCTCGAACACCCTTTCTTTAGCGTCAGCCGCCCGCCACGCAAAACCGTTCAGCGCGTATCAGGAATGCCCGGCCAGCGGTGTCAGCGTCGCCACGAAGGCCGGGCATTCTGAAATCCACTATTTCGCGTTCGATGCAATGACCGACATCGCCCGGGCTTCACGTTTTGCGACCATTTTCGCTATCGTGGCCGCGAATTTCTTGAAATGATCGGTCTCGCGATGCGCCTTGAGCGCGGCCTCGTTGTCGTAAACCTCATAGAGCGTGAAATGGTTGGGATTGCTGGCGACGTTGAGGATGTCGAACCGCTTGCAGCCTGGCTCCGTGACGGCCGCCGCGCCGTTCTCCTTGAGCGCCGCAAGGAAGTTGTCGCGCTCTGCCGGCACGATATCGAGATCGACGGAGTTGACGTACATTCCCGCCGACTGCGCTTCAACGCGTTGGATGGTCGGTAGTAAAACGAAACAGGCGGCCGAAATCGCGAGCGTAGCCGTGGTCATCAAGATTGACTTGCGCATGTGGTGTCTCTCCCCGAGCGTTGCCCCGGATTATTTCCGGTTAAGGGCACAGGCTGTATTCCTGCACCTCAAGCCTATCCATAACCTATTGCGCGCAGCCGGGTAAGCCTTGTGGTCATGCCTGGCGGCACCCCGGCTGGTCCGCCGTGTGGTTGACCGGCTCGCACCTGCGCTGCCATCCTCCAGCCATGCTGACGCAGATCAGCCTTTATCGACGGGAGGAAGTTCGACAATGATGTTTCGCACCATCCAATCGCTCGCCATAGCCACGCTGTTGCTGTGCTCGGCCGCCCAGGCTAGCGACATCCGCCGCGTCGTTACCGGCCTCGACGCCGACAACAAGGCGGTCGTGTTGTTCGACAGCCGCATGCCGCTGCGAGCCGGTCCGTTGGGTCTGCAAGCGACCAATCTGTGGGTCACCAATTCCTACCCGCTCGGCTTTTCCTTCAAGGACGATACATCGTCGATCCCGGTCGGCGTGTCTCCGCTCGATAACGGCACCAAATTCCGCGTGGTAGAGTTTCCGCCGCTCGACCCCGCCACCGAAGCCAAGATGGAACCTGGAGGTCTGATGAAGGCGGTCGGCCCGGTAGCCCCCGCGAGAGGCCGCCCGGTCAGCCATCCGCTGATGCATCGGACGCGCAGCGTCGATTACGCGGTGGTGCTGTCAGGTGAGATCGATATGGTGCTCGATGACAACGTCGTTCATCTCAAGCCCGGCGATACGATCGTCCAGCAGGCCACCAATCACGCTTGGGTCAATCACGGAACTGAGACTTGCCGGATCCTTTTCGTGCTGATGGACTCCAAGCAGCCGTGAGCGGGGGAGTCATCCTGAAGGATGATTCCGCCTATCCTTTCGGCAATTACAAATTGGACATAAAGCGGATTTCCGGTTTCTGGCATCCGCGAAACGCCTATAGTCTCATATCGTTGTCACCGGACATGTTGTTGACCGCCTATGTTGCCTGGGAGCGGAACAGTGTTCCGGCGCCCTCAAAGCGGCCTTAATGCTACCGGAAAAGTGTCGCGAATGACCGGTTTGACCGGATAACCAATCGTAGGTCGCCAGCGGCTCTGAAAAGGGGCCGGCGGAATCAACCAAAAGGCTCGCCACATGCGAAAGAACTCCCTGTTTCTCCTCGGTGCGGTTACAGGCGTCTGCCTCACCCTTGCTCTCAGCGGGCCGCACGGCGCGCAATTGGTGGCCGTGGCCAAGGCGAAGGTCGAGGGCGACATTTATTCGCAACTCAACCTGTTTGGCGATGTGTTCGAGCGAGTCCGGACCGACTACGTCGAGAAGCCCGATGATTCCCAGCTGGTCGAGGGCGCGATCAATGGCATGATTACCTCGCTCGATCCGCATTCGCGCTACATGAACGACAGCGCCTGGCACGAAATGCAGGAAACGACGCGCGGCGAGTTCGGCGGGCTCGGCATCGAAGTCACCATGGAAGACGGTCTGGTCAAGGTCGTGACGCCGATGGACGACACGCCGGCGGCGAAAGCCGGAATCCTGTCCGGAGATTTTATTTCCCAGATCGACGAAGATAACGTGCAGGGGCTGACGCTGGAGCAGGCGGTCAACAAGATGAAAGGGCCGGTCGACACCCAGACCAAGTTGACCATCCTGCGCAAGGGTACCGAAGCGCCGATTTACGTGACCCTTACGCGTGAAATCATTCACGTCCGGCCGGTCAGCTTTCGCACCAACGGCGGCGATATCGGCTATATCCGGATCTCTTCGTTCAGCGAAACAACCGGCGACGAGCTGAAGAAGGCGATCGGCGACATCGCCAAGCAAATCCCGCAGCAGAATCTGGCGGGCTATGTGCTCGACCTGCGCAATAATCCTGGCGGCTTGCTCGATCAGGCCGTGTCGGTCTCGAGCGCTTTTTTGGCGCGCGGTGAGGTCGTGTCCACCCGGGGACGCCGGCCCGAGGAAACCCAGCGCTTTTCCGCCCGTGGCGGCGACCTGACCAAGGGCAAGCCGCTCGTGGTCCTGATCAATGGCGGTTCGGCCTCGGCTTCCGAGATCGTCGCAGGCGCTCTGCATGACCACAAGCGGGCGACCGTGGTCGGAACCCGTTCATTTGGCAAAGGTTCGGTCCAGACCATCATCCCGCTTGGTGGAGGCCATGGTGCGCTGGCTCTGACCACGGCGCGGTATTTTACGCCGTCCGGCCACTCGATCCAGGCGCAGGGCGTCGTGCCCGACATCGAGGTGTTGCAGGATGTCCCGGACGAACTGAAGGGGCGTGCCGAAATGAAGGGCGAGGCCTCGATGCGAGGGCATCTCTCTGCGGAGGGTGCCGAACAAACCGGCTCGCAGTCCTACGTTCCGCCGGCCGAGAAAGACGACAAGGCGCTGGCAGCAGCCTTTAACGTGTTGCGCGGCGTGACCGTCAATGCGGGAGGGCCGGCTGCCGTGTCCTCGAAGGCGTCGGTGCCGAACTAGTGCCGCCTATTTGAAGTTCCTGCACCACAAGCGGCGAATTCGATCCAGGAACTTCAAATAGAAAAGCGGCACTAGAATCATAGATTTGCTAGCGCCCTTAACTTTCCGAAGTTCGTGAAAGGTGCGCACTGAGGTGGTGCACGAACTTCGGAAAGTGGGCGCTAGGGCCGGATCAGGCCCTAGAGGCCGAGGTTGCGCGGTGGGCGAACAGGATTTCTCTCAGCTCATCGGCGGGCTTCGGCGCGCTGAAGAGATAGCCTTGCATTTCGGTGCAGCCCAGCCCGCGCAGCAACTGCTGCTGCCGCTCGGTTTCGACGCCTTCCGCCGTGGTCTTCATGCGCCGTGCGGCAGCGATGTTGACAACCGCCTGCACGATGGAGGACCCGCCCGCTTCGGCGAGGTCGTTGACGAAGCAGCGGTCGATCTTGATCTTGTCGAACGGAAAGCGCTGCAAATAGCTCAGCGACGAATAACCCGTGCCGAAATCGTCAAGCGCGATCTGCACGCCGATCTCGCGGAGCTGGTGCAGGATATCGAGAGCGGCCTCGTCGTCGCGGATCAGGACGGCCTCGGTGATTTCCAGTTCCAGCCGGTGTGCCGGCAGTCCGGAGGTAGCGAGAGCCGAGACGATCTTCAGGGCAAGCGTGCCGCTCTTGAACTGAACCGGGGAGACGTTGACCGCGAGGTTGATTTCCTCGGGCCATGTGGTGGCCTCGATGCAGGCTTTGGCCAGGACCCATTCGCCTAATTCATTGATCAGGCCGGTTTCTTCTGCGATGGGAATGAATTCGGCGGGCGAAATCATGCCGCGTTCGGGATGGCGCCAGCGCAGCAGCGCTTCACACCCGGTGATCCTGTTGCTCAGAAGGCTGAGGCAGGGCTGGTAGTAAACTTCAAGCGCCTGATCGGCGATCGCCTTGCGCAGATCGATTTCCAGCTGACGGCGAGCGCGGACGTGCGCGTCCATGACAGGCTCGAAGAAGCGCCATGTGCGGCGCCCCGCCGATTTGGCGGCATACATCGCAAGGTCGGCGTTCTTGAGAATCTGGTCGAGGTTGGTGCCGTGCTGGGGGGCGAGCGCGACGCCAATACTGGCGTCGGAGGTCACCTGGTGGCCCAGACAGTCATAGGGCGCGCGGATCGCATCCAGAGCGCATTGGGCGAGGTCGGCCACCTCATCCGGATCTTTTACGCCGGTTTTGACGATGGCAAATTCATCGCCGCCGAGCCGTGCGACGAAGTCGCTGCTTTCGATACAGGCGCCAAGGCGCCGGGCGACCGACTTCAATAGTTCGTCGCCGATCATATGGCCGAGCGAGTCGTTGACGCTTTTGAACTCGTCGATGTCGATATAGAGCACCGCCAGTTGCCGATCCGGAGCGGCCGAGGCGAGCTCTTGACGCAACCGCTCGTGGAACAGGGCGCGATTGGGCAGGTCTGTCAACGCATCGTAATGCGCCAAATGCCGGATTTGCTCCTCGGCGCGTGTACGCTCGGTAATATCGTCATGGGTCGCCAGCCAGCCGTTTTTCAGCGGTTGATTGACGATCTGGATCAGGCGTCCTTCGCCTGTTTCGAACGTGTTGCGGGTTGTTTTTCCGAGCGCGACGTTGCGCTGCACCGTAGAAATGAAGTCCTCGACGTCGCCTTTGAACGACCCGATCCTCTTGCGATACAGAAGGAGATCGCGAAAGTTCAGGCCGGGCTTCACCACGTCGGGCGACAGTCCGTACATCGAAATATAGCGCTGGTTACAGACCACGAGCCGTTCTGAGGAATCGTAGAGCAGGAGACCCTGCGACATGTTGTTGATCGCGGTGTCCAGGCGCTGCTTTTCGGTTCGGTGCTGCTGCAGCAGTTTGCGAACGAAAAGAAACAGCATGGCCGCAATGACAATCGCAGAGAGGGTCGCCACGAGAACCAAAAACCGGGTTTGCGTCCGCCAGTCGGCCAGCGCGGCATCGACCGTGATGCTTGCGACGATCGAGATCGGGAAATGTTGCAGGGCATTGACCGAGGCCAACCGCTCCTGTCCGTCGATCGGGCTGGTCACGTGCAGAGTGCCGCCGTTCGCCAAGGACATGTAGGCGAAGGTGTTGCTGGACTGGATGTTGGACCCGACCATGTGTTCGGCATGCGGATAACGCGCCAAAAGGATTCCGTCGCGCCGATACATCGAAATCGCCGCGCCCTCCCGAAGCATCACAGAGGCAAAGTATTTTTCGAAGGTCGCCGGCATGATCGCCCGCGTGATGACGCCCGCGAACTCGCCTTTCGGCCCGCTTAGCCTGTGAGCGACGATGGTTGCCCAGCTACCGGAGATACGGCCCTTCACGAGTTCGATCTGGATCGGCGTGGACACGTTGCCGGATTTGAGATTCATGAAATAGCTACGGTCGGAAACGTTGGTATCCGGGACCGGCCACACCTCGGAGGAATTGATCAACCTGCCATTGGCGTCGAACACGTTAATGGCCGCCGCGGCGGAATAGCCACTGACCTTCGTCCTCAGTTCCTCATGCCATTCCAGCGTGGCGAGTTGCCCTCCGAGCATTTCGGAGCTTAGCCCGCTGGAGCCGACGAGGGCTGCAATGTTCCTTAGAACGATGCTGAAGTCTTCGAGCTGCTGATCGTAGTGACGGGTGATCAGCCGCACCGTATTTTCAAGTTCGCGCTCGTTGCTGCGCAACGCCCGCTCGCGGAAATTGTCGACCATGACGGCCGTGCCGATCGCGATCGCCACGATCAGGAACGCGCCGCCGCCGATCAGCGAGCGGATCGGACCGCTGGCAAGAAAGGTTTTCAGGTCGAAGGAACCGTTGCCGTCTACCGTCATCGCTAACGCCACCACATGCGAATGCCGGCCAGATCCCCCGTGCCGGCGCGGAACTGTTACAGCAGCGGTATGGAGGTGAGGTTAGCAATCGGAGTTAACCGCCGGTGAATTCAGCCGATTTGATTTTCAGCCAAGACGGCGAGCAAGGCAGCAATTGCCGGTAAGGATGGTGTCGTCCCGGGAATTACTTGCCCGATGGTCCTGCGCTCACCATGGTTTAACCATCTAAGGCCCTGACGGGCTTTACCTGGCCTTTGGCACGTGCCTTGCGAAGTCGCCGGAGCGTTTTCGAGCGAAGTGGGAACCGGCTCGCATGAAGAAAACGCGTCAAAACAAAGCTAGCTCAGTTTTGATTCAATCAACGCCGGACAGGCTCACGAAAGGGCAGTTACAATGATCAAGGCTTTGAAGGCATTTCTCGCCGATGAACCGGCGATCTAATCCGCCAAGCTCAATACGAAATTCGCCGCGATCAACACGTTGCTGAAATAACGAATGGCTCTCGCCGCGTTCGCTGCCGGCGCAATTCAGTTTTCGGCCCGGTAGTGTCCGGACTTGCCGCCTGACTTCTCGACGAGGTGAATCCCGTCGATGCGCGCGCCGCGCTCGACCGCCTTGATCATGTCGTAGATCGTAAGACAAGCGACAGAGACGGCGGTCAATGCCTCCATCTCGACCCCGGTGGGGCCGGTCACCTTGACGGTGGCCCGGACCAGGCAGCCCGGCAGATTGGAGTCGGGTGAAATGTCCAGCGTCACTTTCGACAATGCCAGCGGATGGCACAGTGGTATGAGCTCGGCGGTGCGTTTGGCCGCCATGATGCCGGCGATGCGCGCCGTCGCCAGCACGTCGCCCTTCTTGGCATTGCCGGACACGATCAAGGCCAGCGTCGCCTTGCTCATGACGACGCGTCCTTCGGCGACCGCCGTCCGCTCGGTTGCGGCCTTGGTGGATACATCCACCATCCGCGCTTCGCCCTTGGCGTCGATATGGGTGAGCGCAGCCTCGGTCTCGGTAGATTGGGCCTTGGATTTGGCCGTGGCGGATGTGGTCCTGGATGGCCGCTGCGCCATGTTTCAACCGGCCCTTGTCGCGCTGGCGGGTTCGCCGCGCGTAAGCAGCGCGCGGGTGGCCGCAGCCACATCGGCCTGCCGCATCAGGCTTTCGCCGACCAGAAACGTCGACATGCCGACGCGCGCCAGTCGCGCCAGATCCGCCGATGTGAAGATGCCGCTCTCGCCGACCATCAGGCGATCTCCGGGGATCAGCGGCGCCAGGGCCTCGCTGGTTTCAAGCTTGGTCTCGAAACTGCGCAGGTTGCGGTTGTTGACCCCGATCATCGCCGATTTGAGTTTGAGTGCCCGCTCCAACTCGTTCTGATCATGGATTTCGACGAGAACGTCCATGCCATAGGCGAGGGCGGCTGCCTCGATATCCTGTGCGGCGGCATCTTCCAGCGCCGCCATGATGATCAGGATGCAGTCGGCGCCATAGGCGCGCGCTTCGGTGACCTGATAGGTGTCGTAAATGAAATCCTTGCGCAACACAGGCAATTGCGTTGCCGCGCGCGCCGCGACCAGAAAATCGAGATGGCCCTGGAAGGAGGGCGTATCCGTCAAAACGGAAAGGCAGGCGGCCCCGCCGGCTTGATAGGCCAGCGCCAGCGCCGGCGGATCGAAATCGGCCCGAATGAGCCCCCTGGAAGGCGAAGCCTTCTTGATTTCGGCAATGAGGGCGTAATCACCATGCGCGAGCTTGTCGCGAATGGCAGTGACAAAGCCGCGGGATGCTGATGCCGCCTTGGCGCGCGCCTCGAGGCTCGAGAGCGGATGCGCGCGTTTGGCGGCGGCGATTTCTTCCCGCTTGTAGGTCTCGATCCGCTTCAGGATGTCGGACATGGTCGGACCTGCTCAGCCGTTGGAGACGGCGATGAGGCGCTTCAGCCGTTCGGCCGCCGCGCCGCTGTCGATTGATTGGGTACCAAGCGTCATGCCCTCCTTCAAATCTTTGGCGCGGCCGGCCACAACCAGCGCCGCCGCGGCATTGAGCAGGGCGACGCTCCGATAGGGGCTCGGCCTGCCGTCAAGAACGCTTTGCAGCGAGACCGCGTTGGCGGCGGCGTCGCCGCCTTTCAGCGCTTCGCCCGCGACGGGTTTGAGGCCGACATCTTCCGGCGACACTTCAAAGGAACGGATATTGCCACCTTCAAGTGCGGCAACGAAGGTCGGGCCGGTAAGGGTAATCTCGTCAAGACCATCCGAGCCGTGCACCACCCAGACGGCCTCGGAGCCGAGGTTTTTCAGAACCTGCGCCAGCGGCAGCACCCATTGCTTCGAGAACACACCGACCATCTGCCGCTTGACGTCTGCGGGATTGGCAAGCGGTCCCAGCAGATTGAAAATCGTGCGGGTGGCGAGTTCGACACGCGTCGGCCCGACGTTCTTCCAGGCCGGATGATGGGACGGCGCGAACATGAACCCGATGCCGGTCTCCGCGATGCAGCGGCCGACCCGTTCGGGGGTGATGTCGATCTTGACCCCGAGCGAGGACAGCACGTCGGCCGCGCCCGAGCGTGACGACAGCGCGCGGTTGCCGTGCTTGGCGACGGGGACGCCCGTTCCGGCGACAATGAAAGAGGCGCAGGTCGACACGTTGACCGACCCGGAACCGTCGCCACCGGTCCCGACCACGTCGACGGCGCCGGCGGGAGCCTTCACGCGCAACATCTTGGCGCGCACGGCGGACACCGCACCCGTGATCTCATCGACGGTCTCGCCGCGGACGCGAAGCGCCATCAACAGCCCGCCCAACTGCGAGGGCGTGGCTTCACCGGACATCATGCGGTCGAAGGCGGATGCGGCCTCCTCGCGCGAAAGCGTGGCGCCGGTAGCGACCTTGGCGATGATTGATTTGAGATCGTCCATCAGATGCTTTCAGCAGAACGCAACGCCCAGGCCTCAACATTCCGGTGCTTTGGTTCAGGAATCAGTTGTTGCTCGCTCCGGTTACCTGCGCGAAAGCGGCTTCGTTGACGCTGGTACCGATCGTCGTTTCCAGCTTGGTGACATACTGGGCGATCTGCTCATCGGTCTGTGCGCGCTGAACGCTTTCCTTGAATTTCTTCATCTCATCCGAGGCCATATCGACCGGCGGCACCTTGACGTCGGTGACGCGGAAAACGATCCAGCCGTTCGAAGCCACATCGGGCGTTTGGCCGGCGGCGTCCTTGGCGGTGCCAAACACGGCCGCGACGACACCCGCGTTCAGGCCGGGCAGGGTTGCGCTGCGGTTGAAGCCACCGACGGTTTCGACTTTCAAGGCCGCCTGGGCCGCCTCGTCAGCGAGCTTGCCGCCCTGGTTGATCTTCTGAACCATCTCATTGGCCTTGTCGCGCAGCCGGCTCGAAATCTGTTCGGCGCGCCATCTCGCCTCGACCTGATCCTTGACCTCGTCCAGACTGCGTTCGCGTGACGGGGTGATGCTGACAACATCATACCAGACGTAGCCACCGCTGAACGAAATCGGGTCGTTGTCGACGCCGACATCGGTGTTGAAGGCCTGCGAAACCACATCCAGTCCACGCGGAATGTTCGCCGCCGGCTGGCCGTCGGGCAGGCGGCCCGAACGGTCCACCGCATCGATGGTGACTGCGGTGAGGCCAAGCTTCTGCGCGGCCTCGACGACACTCGCGCCGCCGCCGCGCTCGTCTTCCATCTTGTCCCTGAGTTCGCCGACCTTGGTGCGGGCCCGCTCGGCGGCAATGTCGTGCTTGATCTGCGAGGCATAGCCCTCATAGGACGGCTCGGCGCCCGGTTCGATCGTGCCGACCTTGACCAATGCAACGCCGAACCTTCCCTGCGTCGGCTGGCTGACCTCGCCCGACGACAGCGAGAATGCCGCGTCGGCGATCGCGGGATCGCCAATCGCCGGCTTGGCGATCAGGCCGAGGTCGATGTCGGACTGGCCGAGACCCCGCTCCTTGGCGAGGTCTTCGAAGGACAATCCCGAAGCGATGCGACTGCGAGCGGCGGTTGCCTCGTCCGCGTTCGGGAAGATGATCTGCTGGACTTCGCGGCGCTCGGGCGTGCCGAGCTTTTCGCGACGTTGCTCGAACGCCTTCCGGGCGTCTTCGTCGGAGACGTCGGTCGATTTGCCGATTTCATCCGGCGTCACGGCGACGAACGATATCTTGCGATACTCCGGCGCACGGAACAGTGTCTTGTGGTCTTCGAAATAGGCCGCCAGCGCCTCCGGCGACGGAGGGTCGATCGTTCCGGCCTGGGCCGCGCCGAGCTTGATGTATTCGATCGAGCGCTGCTCGCTCTGGAATCGCGCCAGCGCTTCCAGAAGAACCTTCGAAGGCTCAAGCCCGGCCGCAATCGAGCCGGCGATCTGACGTCGCAGCGAGATCCGCTTCTGTTCGGCGATAAAACGTTGCTCGCTGTAACCGAGTTGCCGGATCAGGCCCTGGAAACGCTGCGGGTCGAACGAACCGTTGACGCCCTTGAAGTTCGGATCGCTGAAGATCGACTGCAGGGTTTCTTCGTTCGACTGTCCAAGCCCAAGCCGCCGGGCTTCTTCGTCGAGGGCTGCTTCCGCGACGGTCTGCTGAAGCACCTGCCGGTCGAATCCGAGCGCGCGAGCCTGATCCTGAGTCAGCGGACGGCCAAACTGGCGACCGACCTGTTGCAGCCGATCATTGTAGATCTGGCGGAATTGCTCGGTCGATATTTCCGTGCGTCCAACCTTGGCGAGCGTCGACTGCCCGAAGCCGCGGAAGATATCGGCGATGCCCCAAACGCCGAAGCTGATAATCAGGACGCCCATCACGACGGCCATGATAATTTTGCCGAGCCAGTTCGATGAGGCTTTGCGCATTCCTCGGAGCATAGGATCCAACTTGTTGGCAGGAGGGAACCGGCGGCGGCCTCTCGGAATTCGTTCGCGAATACCGCAAAAGGGCGTCACTGGATTGATAACGCATCATAAAGTGGCGGCCTTCTACCCGCAACCAGCGCAAGGGTCCAATTGAAAGAGTTAACGGCGCCGTAACATCCCTTTTGGGCCGATCTGGCCGAGTTTGCCGGGCTCTGCTAGCGATGCTTGGTCTCCCGTTTTGAAGGAACTTTTCGGATATGAGCCCCATTATTCGGCCCCTGATCGCTGGCAATTGGAAGATGAATGGCCTGCGGTCCTCCATGGCCGAGTTCGAGGCCATGCTGGCCGGCGCTTCCAAGGTGGCGGCGAACGCCGATCTGCTGGTCTGCCCACCCGCCACGCTGATTGCGGCGTTCGCGGCGAAATTGGCCGGTTCAAAGGGGCTGGCGATCGGCGGTCAGGATTGTCATCCCAAGCCGTCAGGCGCCCATACGGGCGATATTTCGGCCGAGATGCTAGCCGATGCCGGCGCCAGCGCCGTCATTGTCGGCCACTCGGAACGGCGTGCCGATCACGGCGAGGACGACAGTCTAGTGCGGAAAAAGGCGGAAGCCGCCTGGCGCGCGGGGCTTACGGCCATCGTCTGCATCGGCGAGACCCAGAGCCAACGCGATGCGGGCCAGACGCTCGATATCTGCGGCGGCCAGCTTCAGGGCTCGCTTCCCGAGGGCGCGCGGGCAGATAATCTCGTCGTGGCTTACGAGCCGGTGTGGGCGATCGGCACCGGGCTGACGCCCACGGCCAAGGATGTCGAGCAAATTCATCAGTTTATCCGCCAAACGCTCAGCGCGCGGTTTAGCCAGGAGGGCGCCAGGATACGCATCCTCTACGGTGGCTCGGTCAAACCGTCGAATGCGCGGGAACTGATGGGGGTCGCCAACGTCAATGGCGCCTTGATCGGCGGGGCGAGCCTCAAGGCCACCGATTTCCTTGCGATCGCAGCCGATTGTCCCTAACTGATGGGGGAGCCGTGCCGGGGGTGACAACGCCCCGTGCAATCGTGTAACACCCGGCCCGAATTCAAAATCCCGCAAAACCAAAGCCCGCAAGCCGGACAGTTTTGGTTTGCGACGGAAGGTCGAAATGCAGACTGTCGTTATCGTTATTCACCTGATGATCGTCGCGACGCTGATCGCCACGGTGTTGTTGCAGAAATCCGAAGGTGGCGGCTTGGGCATCGGCGGCGGCGCCGGTTTCATGTCGAGCCGGGGCACGGCCAATCTCTTGAGCCGGACGACGGCCATCCTGGCTGCCGGCTTCTTCGTTACGAGCCTGTTTCTGTCGTGGCTTGCGAGCTACGATCGCAAGCCGAGCTCGATCATCGCACCGACCTCGCAGTCGCAACCCGCAAGCGGAGCACCCGCGGTGCCATCGAGCGGCGGCGGTGTTCTGGATTCATTGAAGAAATCCGACGAGCAGCAAACCCCGCCCGCGCCATCCGGTCCGGAAGCGCCACGCTCGCAATAGGCGGCGTTCGCAATAAAGCAGGCGGGCCATGCAGCGTGGCCGCCTACCACGCTGTGTCAGAAAACTATATCAACGTACTGATATCTCTTTGAATTTGGCGTCACCCACAGGCCGGGAAAATTTCGCGGCAATGATCCGATTCGTTTTGGCGAATCGCCTTTGTGGCCTTAAAGGTTAAGTCCCATGGCGCGGTACATTTTCATCACCGGCGGCGTGGTTTCCTCGCTCGGAAAAGGTCTGGCATCGGCGGCTCTCGGCGCGCTGCTGCAGGCGCGTGGCTACAGGGTTCGACTGCGCAAGCTCGATCCCTATCTCAATCTCGATCCCGGAACGATGTCGCCCTATCAGCATGGCGAAGTGTTCGTGACCGACGACGGCGCGGAGACCGACCTCGATCTCGGTCACTATGAACGCTTCACCGGCCGTCCCGCCACCAAGGCCGACAGCATCACCACCGGGCGCATCTATCAGGACATCATTACCAAGGAGCGGCGCGGCGACTATCTCGGCGCCACCATCCAGGTGATCCCGCATGTCACCAACGCGATCAAGGATTTCATTCTCGACAGCAATGACGATTTCGATTTCGTGCTGTGCGAGATCGGCGGTACCGTCGGAGACATCGAGGGCTTGCCGTTCTTCGAAGCCATCCGGCAGGTCAAGAACGATCTGCCGCGCGACCACGCGATCTATATTCACCTGACGCTGTTGCCGTTCATTCCAAGCGCAGGCGAGTTGAAGACCAAACCGACCCAGCATTCGGTCAAGGAGTTGCGCTCGATCGGCATTCAGCCGGACATTCTGCTCTGCCGTACCGATCGCCCGATTCCGAAGGAAGAACGCCGCAAGCTCGGCCTGTTCTGCAATGTGCGCGAAAGCGCCGTGATCGAGGCGCGCGACGTCGACAATATCTACGCCGTGCCGGAGGCCTATCATGCCGCTGGCCTCGATGATGAAGTGCTGGCGGCGTTCGGCATCACCGCCAAGATTCCGCCGAGCCTGCAAAGCTGGCACACCATCGACGAGCGGGTCAGGAATCCGGAAGGCCAGGTGACCATTGCCGTCGTCGGCAAATACACCGGCATGAAGGATGCCTATAAATCGTTGATCGAGGCGCTGTCGCACGGCGGCATCGCCAACAAGGTGAAGGTCAACCTCGACTGGATCGAGAGTGAAGTCTTCGAAAATGAAGACCCCACGCCGTTCCTCGAGCACGTCAACGGCATCCTGGTTCCCGGCGGCTTCGGCCAGCGCGGCGCCGAGGGAAAAATTCGCGCAGCGCAGTTCGCGCGTGAACGCAACGTGCCGTATTTCGGCATCTGTTTCGGCATGCAGATGGCCGTGATCGAGGCCGCCCGCAATCTTGTCGGCATCGCGGAAGCCAATTCCACCGAATTCGGTGCGACGCCGGAGCCCGTCGTGGGCTTGATGACGGAATGGCTGCGCGGCAACGAACTCGAGCGGCGGTCGCAGAACGGTAATCTCGGCGGAACGATGCGGCTTGGCGCCTATCCCGCGAGCTTGCGGCGCGGCAGCCGGGTCTCGGCGGTCTATGGCGGCGCGACCGAAATTTCGGAACGCCACCGCCACCGCTACGAAGTGAACACGGCCTACAAGGACCGGCTGGAGCAGCAGGGCTTGCGTTTCTCCGGTCTGTCACCCGACGGCATCCTTCCGGAGATCGTCGAATATGAAGGCCATCCCTGGTTCATCGGCGTGCAATTCCACCCCGAACTGAAATCGCGTCCGTTCGAGCCGCACCCGTTATTTGCCTCGTTCATCGAGGCCGCCATGGTGCGGTCGCGGCTGGTGTGAATCACTAAGGCGCGGTGGTTTTTTTATCTGCGGGCGGTATGGCCGAAGCAGACGTCGCAGCTGCCTTCAATCGCGCCAGCTCGAGTCCCGCCGCGATGTGTTCGGTGTAGATGATCACGCCCTGGTCGCGCGCTTTTTCGAAACTGGTTTGCGCAAGCCCCTTGTCGCCGGCAGCGAGATAATGTTCGCCGAGATAAAAGTAGGCTTCCGACAGAGCCATTTGATGGTCATCGCCGTTCTTTTCGGCGAGGGTGTTGAGAAGACCGGCGGGCGTTATCGCACCCGTGAGCATGGCAAGCGCGGCGCGGGGCCATTCGCCATGGGCTTCCGCGGCGGCGCGGCTGATTATCCCTTCGGGAAGCGGCTTCCCGAGGCGGCCATAGGCGGCTGCAAGCCAGATATCGCAATAAACTTTGTTTTCCTTGTCGGCCAGTTCGCCGGCCTTTGTCAGATCGTCGCGTGCCTCTTCGAACCGTCCGAGCATGAATTTCGACACACCGCGTCCTCGGAATGTTGGGGTGTCGACGGCGCCAAGCGAGAGCGCTTTCGAATAATCGGCAATGCTGTTTTCGAGCTGGCCGCTGTGAAAATAGACCTCGGCCCGGCAGGTGAGTGGGGCAGGCGAGTTCGGGTTGAGGCGCACGCCGGCATTGGCGTCTTGCAGTGCTTCATCATGGCGCTCGAGATCGGCATTGGCGATGCCACGAAGGCAGTAGGTTTCCGCGAGATCGGCGCCAGCTAGCTTCCCATTGCCGATCGTTTCCGTGGTCTTCTTGACAAGTTCTTGTCTGAGATCGCGGAGCCGATGGGAGAAGTCGACTTGCGCCGAAGCATCTTCCGACTTGATAGCGATCTTGTTGATGACGAAGGCGCCGCCGATGGCCTTGTTCGCTGAACGCAGGTCCTCGGCATATCGGGGATAATTTTCGGAATCCACCGCGCGACGGAGCGTCGCCAGATCGATGGCTTTCTTGGCGATGTTTCCGCGAAAATAGTCGGTTACGGTCGCGCTGAAATACTGGTTGGCAAACGTTTGTGCGCGCGGGTCGGTAATCACGCTGACGTTTTCGGGAAACGTCATTTCGAAACTGTATTTGCCATGAAAAGGAAATACGGGGAGTCCCAGCGGTGTTGCCCGGGTGGCCGAGGCCGACGTCGATAAGACGTTCAGCATGTTGTCGGGTCTGAACGTGACGAACCAGTTTCCATCTTTTTCAGTTGCGAAGTTCGGTATGGTGTAATTGGCGGCGATCGTGAACACGTTCTGGACGGCGTCGTCCTGGATTGTCGGTTCGCTGGCCAGTTTTGCTCCGGGGTATCGGTGCTCCATGGCATCACCGATGCTCCTTAAAAGCTGATCGCGAGAAGTCCGCTCAACGAGCATCCGAAGCCGCTCGGCTCCCAAGCCGTTCCACACGTGCTTGACTTCGAACTGGCCCTCTCTACCGAGCTTGGGAAGCGTGCCGCGTTCGGTTAGCTCGTCGTTGACGACATCCTCGACACGAGTAGAGATTGTCGAGAGTTCCTTGGTGAGCGGCGAGATGACCAGCACCTCGGTGCCTTCGTGGAGCTGGCCCATGCGCTCGAGGAGGCCACGCTGACCAAGCCGGGTGGGGTCAAGGAAGAAGGTCTTGCCGTTGAGCGCAGCCTGAACGATCGCGTGGTCAAAAAACTGCGGACTGGGCAACGTCTTTTCGAGCCCCATGTGGCGGCCGATCTGCAGCAACACGGGCTTGCTATCGATGCCAAGCTCCCGAAGCAGCGTAATCAGCAGCAGCGATTTGTCCTTGCAGTCGCCAAATCGTCGCCGGAGGACTTCGTTGGGTGAAGCCGGCCGGTGCGAGCTCTCGCCGAGCGAAACCGAAAAGTAGCGAATTTGCGACTGCACGAATTCGAGGGCGGCGGCGATCCGTCGCTCGTCGGAGTCCAGCGTGCGAAAGCGGTCGATGGCGGCTTTCAATTCCGCGTCAGGCGCGACTTTGCCCTCGAACAAAGAATTCGCCCATATCGCGACTTCGTTCCAATTGGAAAACTCGGAGAACTGAAGAAGGCGGAATCCGAAATAGTCCGGAGGCGTCAGGGTTTCGCCGATGATTTGCGGAAGCGGTTGCTCGTTGAATTCGAGCCTGTGCAGGTCACCTTGAATGGAATCTTTCGGGGTGACGGCCGCCGTATTCCGGTCTCCGACCATGCGCCAGGCGATCGGCCGGGCCGACGGGTGGTTCAGCACAACGCGTCGGCGCAGCGTGGGAAGGCCCTGGTCCCAGGCGGTTATGCGGAAATATTTGCCGTCGAAGACGGGGTTCTGGCCATACGTGGAGTAGGCGATCTCAAGAGTGTCGCCAACGCGCAAATCCTCGATGAGGATCGAGGCGGTCACGCGGCCGGTATATACGCCGCCCTCGAGACCCTGCTCGCGTTGCAGGAAGCGAACGTTGGAAGTCTTGGTCCGGTCGAGTTGCTCCTGGCCGCGGTGAATTCGGATAAAATGGAGCTCGACACGCTCGTATTCGGGGGCGAACGGAATCGAGATGCGTCCGGCGCTCGTGAGAGATGCGGCGTCGTTGACGAGCGTCGCGCGCCTGACGAAGGTCGCGGGCACCCGATCGACGAGAAATTGAGTATCCGCCAGGCGGATGACGATGGGCTGAGGCTTCTCAGATTCGGGTATCGGCGCCAGATCGACCCAGGAGGGAACCGAACTTTCAACGGCGAAAGAATTGGCGCCGAGCTGAACTTCTTTCAGAGGACTCTCGGCCGCCTGTTGTGCCGCCGTTTCGTGAATTCCAACAATAGCCGCGAGTAGCAAGCTTGTACGGACGAAGTTCGCAAGAAACATGCAAGGCCCCTATCACTCAAGGTTGTATAGTTGATCGAAATTCGGCGTGCAACATTCCCAGCCCTGCAAGACGTCGCCGCTCAAAGAATTGGCAAGCGAATGTTTTTGTTTTGTGACGAAGACATCGGACTTTGACCTAACGGGGATTTGTTGCCAAAAAGGCCCGCTCGCTTGTGAAGACAAGCGCCAGAGAAAAGCCAGGGAGATTGTTCGATGATCTACGAAACCCGCGTCTATCGCTGCCTGCCGGGCCGGCTGCCCGCGCTGTTGAAGCGATTTGAGACCATCACGTTAAAACTGTGGGAAAAACACGGCATCCGCCAGGCCGGTTTCTTCACCACGCTGGTTGGCGAATCCAACCAGGAACTGACCTATCTGCTCGCCTGGGAATCCTTGGCCGATCGTGAGAAGAAGTGGACCGCGTTCCAGAGCGATCCTGACTGGATTTCAGCGCGCGCGAAGACCGAGGAAGACGGACAGATCGTCGCCAACATCGTCAACCAATTGCTGGTGCCGACGTCGTTCTCGTCGGTGAAGTAAGTTTCGCCAGACGTATCAGGTCCAGGTATGTCTCGTGGTCTCGATCATATCGTCCACGCCGTTCGTGACCTCGATGCGGAGGCTGACTTCTATCGGCGCGCCGGCTTTACAGTCGGCGCGCAGAACAGGCATCCGTGGGGGACCCACAACCACATTGTGCAACTCCCGGGTTTCTTCGTTGAGTTGCTCAACATCGGTCAGCCTGAACTGATCGTGCCGCATGCGCCGCGATTGTTTTCGTTTGGCGACTTTTTGCGCAACTTTCTCGCGCGCGGCGAGGGACTTGCGATGCTCGTACTGGAAGGCAGCGGTGCAGCCGCCGATGCGGAAGCGTTTCGTCTCGCCGGCATTGGAGACTTCGAGGTCTTCGATTTCGAACGTGAAGCGAAGCGGCCCGACATGTCGACGGTGAAAGTAGCGTTTTCGCTGGCTTTCGCGGCCGACGAAGGGGCACGCGATGCCGGTTTCTTCACCTGCCAACAGCATTATCCGGAGAATTTCTGGAACCCGGCATTCCAAGATCACCTCAATGGCGTCACAGGCGTCGCCAGCGTCACAATGGTCGCGGAACGGCCGGAAGCACACCGTCATTTTCTGGGTGCGTTTACCGGCGTGAGCGAGGTGAGGTCGAACTCGATCGGAATTTCGGCGGCGACGCCGCGTGGCGACATCCAGATCATGACCCCGTCTGCTTATCGCATGCTCTTCGGAATCAAGGAGCCTGATCTGGCGCGTGGCGGCCGGCTGGCTGCAATCAGTTTTGTTGCGAGTGACAAGGCAAAGCTCCTGTCGGTGCTTGCGCAGGGTGGTATCGTTGCCACTGAGCGAAACGGTAATGTCGTGGTGCCGCCCCAGGAGGCCTTTGGCGCAACCCTGATATTCGAGGCCACTAATTAAAGTGGGTTGATCGGGGAGCCCGCGCCCTGCATGGTCGCGCCCAACCAGGATCCGTCAGTTGAGCAAAGCCGTTTCCGCCGCAGAGATCGTCGATATTGGCCCGGTCAAATTCGGTAACAACTTGCCGATTTCGATCATTGCCGGTCCGTGCCAGCTCGAGAGCCGCTCACATGGACTTGAGGTGGCGTCTGCGCTGAAGGAGATCGCCACGCGCCTGAAGATCGGTCTCGTCTACAAGACCTCCTTCGACAAGGCCAACCGTACCAGCGCGTCCGCGGCGCGGGGAATGGGCCTGGCGCAGGCCTTGCCGGTCTTCGCTGAAATACGCTCATCGCTGGGATTGCCGGTTCTGACCGACATACATGAGGCCGCGCAATGCGCGGAAGCAGCCCAAGCGGTCGATGTCTTGCAAATTCCGGCGTTCCTGTGCCGGCAGACGGATCTGCTGCTCGCCGCCGCCGCAACCGGCAAGGTCGTCAACGTCAAGAAGGGACAGTTTCTGGCGCCGTGGGACATGGCCAATGTCGTGGCCAAGATCACCGGTGCGGGGAATCCGAAAGTTCTTGTCACCGAGCGTGGCGCCTCGTTCGGCTACAACACGCTGGTGTCCGACATGCGGGCGCTGCCGATTCTCGCGCGCACGACCGGCGCGCCGGTCATCTTTGATGCGACCCATTCGGTTCAGCAGCCGGGCGGCAAGGGGACGTCGTCGGGCGGCGAGCGTGAATTCGTGCCCGTTCTGGCCCGGGCGGCGGTTGCGGTCGGCGTCGCCGGCGTCTTTATCGAAACCCATCCCGATCCGGACAATGCGCCTTCAGATGGACCCAACATGGTGCCGCTGCGCGATTTCGAAGGCCTGCTGCGGACCCTGATGGCTTTCGACGCGGTTGCGAAAAATCTCAACGGGAATTCCGAGAAGAACGTGACGCGCTGATGCCGCAGACCGCAACGCGGCCGCATGATCGCATGCCGCCGGCGATCAACATCATCGCGATCGCGACGTTTGCGGCGAGCCTCTCGGCCCGTGCACTGGACCCGGTCCTGCCGCACGTCGCGGATGAGTTCAGCATCAGCATAACCACCGCCGCAAGTTTTGCCGCGGTGTTCGCGTTCACCTTTGCCGTGGTTCAGCCGGTGCTGGGTGCGGCCGCCGACATGTTCGGCAAGGTCCGCCTGATGATCGCATGCCTCGTGATCCTGGGATTCGCCAACATGCTTGGCGCTGTGGCCGGGTCCTTTCCGCTGCTGTTCGCGACGCGAATTCTGGCCGGCATCGGCTCCGGCGGCGTGTTTCCGGTCGCGCTCAGCCTCACCAGCGATCTCGTCGGACCCGAAAAGCGCCAGGTCGCGATCGGGCGCACGCTGGCGGGCTCAATGACCGGCAACTTGCTGGGCGCGTCATTCTCGGGCGTGATCGGCGACTTTCTCGGCTGGCGCGGCGTGCTGGCAATTCTCGGTCTGCTGGTGGTCGCAGCGTCGGTCGCGGTCGCTGCCGGCTTTCGGGGTAAGGCGATCACCCATCCGCCGAAAACCAACCTGAAGAAGCTTCGCCATGGCTATCGCACCATTTTCGCCAATCCAAATGCGCTCTGCTACGCGGCGGTGTTCATCGAAGGCTGCTGCGTGCTCGGCCTGTTTCCCTATCTCGCTTCGTTCCTCTTTGATCTTGGCGAAAAGAGCCTGTCGATCGCAGGCATCGTGATCGCCGGTTTTGCGGTCGGCGGCTTGTTCTACACCATGACCGTCTCGCGCTTTCTGCCCCGGCTTGGCGTCAGCGGCATGATGATCACTGGCGCGGCGCTGGTCGGCCTGCAACTCGCGGCCATTGCCTTTGGGCCGGGGTGGAAGATTCAAGTGACGTGCCTGCTGCTGATGGGGTGGGGCTTCTACATGATCCACGGCTGCTTGCAGGTCTTTGCCAGCGAGCTGTCGGTGGAAGCGCGCGCCACGGCGCTGGCGCTGCACTCGTTCTTCTTCTTTATGGGCCAGACCGTGGGCCCGGTCGCCTACGGCTTCGGCATTCAACACGCAGGAAAGACGACGACTTTGCTGACCGCTGCCGTAATCATTACCACGCTCGGTTTCGCTTGTGCCCGGCTCTTACGTCAGCGGCCGCCGGCGGATGTGGGTTTGACCGTTTAGCGATTAGCGGAGCGCTTTGAGCAGGGCGTCTTCGGCGCGGCTGACATGCCGTTCCTTGTGGCGCAGAATGTAGAACGATCGGCGCGGCAAATCGAACTTGACCCGGTGCAAGGTTTTGGCGGCGATGGATGGCGCCGCCACCAGATCGGAGACGGCGGTAGCGCCGTCTCCAGCTTCTACGGCCGAGCGAACGGCTTCATTGGATGGAAGCTCCAGTGCGATGTGAAGATCGGACAGCTTGAGTCCGTTCTGGTGAAGCGCCGCTTCGAACATCGACCGGGTGCCGGAACCTCGTTCCCGCAATATCCACGAGGTCGTCGGCAAGTCCTTTGCAGAGATCTTGGTCCGGTTGGCCCATGGATGCCTGGCGCCGACGGCCAGGATCAGGGAATCGCCGTCGATCTTTTTGGCGGCCAGAAGGCTTTCATCGACTTCGCCTTCGACGATGCCAAGATCGGCGCTGCCCTGGAGCACCGTCCGCGCCACCTGCTCGGTGTTGGAAATGGCAAGCCGCAATTCGATTCCGGGATAGGCGGCGTGAAACGTCTGGATTCGCGGGGGCAGCCAATAATTTCCGACCGTCTGGCTTGCGGCAATGGAAAGCGAGCCACGCTTCAGGCCGGCAAGGTCATTGAGAACCTGCGTCGCGTCGGCGGCGCGGGCGAGCACCGCGCGGGCTTCGATCAGGAAATCCTTGCCGGTCTGGGTGAGCGTGATGCCGCGGCCGATGCGGTCGAACAGCTTGATGCCGTAACGCGCCTCGAGCGCCGCGATCGCCGCGCTCGTTGCCGACTGGGTGAGGTTTAGTTCGTTCGCAGCCCGCGTCACGTGCTGCTTTTCAGCCACGGCGACAAAGATACGAAGCTGCTCGAGTGTCATTCGTGGTTACCCAAAGAGCTTGATCAGCGCGAGACTGAAACCCGCGATGAAGAGGAAGGCAAGCGCGCCCAACAACGCCGGCCGGATGCCTCTGGCGGTGAGCTTGCGGATATCAGTCTCCAGTCCCATTGCCGCCAGTGCAACGGAAAGCAGGAATGTCGTCAGCGCCGCGATGTGGGCCTTGTCTGGCGCGGCGAGGGGGATCAGGCTGTTGAACCCTACCACGGTGATGAAGCCAAGCACGAACCAGGGCATTGGCGGCCGCGACGAAGCGGTTGACGCGCCGTCATCCGATGCCCCCTTGCGCGAAGCTAGCCAGCCCAACACGATGACGACAGGCGCCAGCAGCATCACGCGCGACAGCTTCGCGATCGTGCCGAACTCTCCGGCCCTCTTCCCATCCTGGAAGGTGGCGGCGACCACCTGCGCAATCTCATGGATGGATGCGCCACTCCAAAGCCCGAAAGCATGCGGATCGAGATGCAGCAGGGTGGGCAAAAGCGGGTAGGTGAACATCGCCACCGATCCGAAGATCGTCACGCAGGCGACCGCATAGGCGACATCCTCATCGTCGCCATTGGTCACGGTGTTCGTGGCGATCACGGCGGAGGCGCCGCAAATCGAGGTGCCGGCGGCGATCAACTGCGCCAGCTTGCGCTCGACGCCGAGCCATTTTCCCATCTGGACGGTGAAAACAAACGTGGCGGCAAGCGTCGCGGCAATGATGAGAAAGCCGTGGTATCCGACTTCGATGATCTGGCTGACGGTCAGTTGAAATCCGAGCAGGATGATGCCGAAACGAAGCAGCCGCCGCATGCTGAAGGCGACGCCCGGTCTGGCGATCGCGGGCGTACCGACAAAATTGTGAAAGGCTGTGCCGACCAGGATCGCCAGGATCAGCGGGCTGAAGGCTGTCACTCCCGGCAGCTCGCGCAGCCAATAGGCTGACCCTGCAACGGCGGAGGCCATCACCAGGCCTGGAAGGACCGCCAGGGCGCTCCTGATATGCGGCGTAACGAGATCGGCATTGGATGCGACCGAAGAGGCAGGGTGGGTCATGTGCTGGGCTCCTTGCGTTGCCCAACGAATATCGACGGTTTCAATTATTCAATCCAACAGATTATAATCGTCAAAACAATCGATTTTATCTATCGATTCCTCATCCCCGGCCGCGATAGGGCGCAACCCCCTGGTCGGGAATCCACATCCCCTTCGGCAGCTTTCCGGTCTGCCAGAACACATCGATCGGAATGCCGCCGCGCGGGTACCAATAACCGCCGATCCGTAAGAATTTCGGCTTGATCTCGGCCGCGATCCGTTTGCCGATGGCCACCGTGCAGTCCTCGTGGAAGGCGCCGTGATTGCGGAAGCTCGCGACATAGAGCTTGAGCGACTTCGATTCCAACAGCCAAGGGCCTGGGACATAATCGATCACCAGATGCGCGAAATCCGGTTGGCCGGTGACCGGACACAGCGACGTGAATTCGGGCGCCGTAAAGCGCACCACATAGTCCGTATCCCTTTGCGGATTAGGCACGCGGTCGAGCTTGGCGGCATCCGGCGTCGTCGGCCATTCGACGGCGCGCCCGAGCTGCAAACCGGACGATAACGACGCAGATTTCGACGCCTTCACAGGCTTTCTGGACATAATGGGTCTCCGTTGGCGCGTTCTTAGCCAATTCGTTCCTCCACGTCACCGGCAACGCAACCTTTTCCGCTCAACTGGCTTGCTGTAGAAGCACCCAGTCCCCTCGGATCACACCTGTCTCAAGAGGCCCTCATGACTGCTATCGTCGATATCATCGGCCGCGAAATTCTCGACAGCCGCGGCAATCCCACGGTCGAAGTCGATGTCGTGCTGGAAGACGGTTCCGTTGGCCGTGCGGCGGTGCCGTCCGGCGCTTCGACTGGCGCGCATGAAGCGGTTGAGCTGCGCGACGGCGACAAGGCGCGCTATCTCGGCAAGGGTGTGCAAAAGGCGGTTGATGCCGTCAACGGCGAAATCTTTGATGCGCTCAGCGATGTCTCGGTCGAACAGCAAATCCAGATCGACCAGATCATGATCGACCTCGACGGCACGGCGAACAAGAGCCGGCTCGGCGCCAACGCCATTCTGGGCGTTTCGCTCGCCTGCGCCAAGGCGGCGGCGGAATCCTTCGACATGCCGCTGTATCGGTACGTGGGCGGCACCTCAGCGCGGACCTTGCCCGTGCCGATGATGAACATCATCAACGGCGGCGTCCACGCCGACAACCCGATCGATTTTCAGGAATTCATGATCATGCCGGTTGGGGCTGCGACTTTCGCCGAGGCCCTGCGTTGTGGCTCGGAGATTTTCCACACGCTGCGATCGGAGCTGAAAAAAGCCGGCCACAACACCAATGTCGGTGATGAAGGCGGGTTCGCGCCGAACCTGCCGTCGGCGGATGCGGCACTGGAATTTGTCATGGGCGCGATCGGCAAAGCCGGTTACAAGGCCGGTGGCGACGTCATGCTGGCGCTCGATTGCGCGGCGACCGAATTCTTCAAGGACGGCGCCTATGTCTACGGCGGCGAGAAGAAGACCCGCTCGCGCTCGGAACAGGCGAAGTACCTGGCCGATCTCGCTGCGCGCTATCCGATCGTCTCGATCGAGGATGGCATGTCGGAAGACGACATGGAGGGCTGGAAGGAATTGACCGATTTGATTGGCGGCAAATGCCAACTGGTTGGCGACGACCTCTTTGTCACCAACGTGACTCGGCTCGCCGATGGCATCAAAAACGGCCGGGCCAATTCGATCCTGATCAAGGTCAATCAGATCGGCACGCTGACGGAGACGCTGTCCGCCGTCGAGATGGCCTACAAGGCCGGCTATACCGCTGTCATGTCGCATCGCTCCGGCGAAACGGAAGATTCCACGATTGCCGACCTCGCCGTGGCGACCAATTGCGGGCAGATCAAGACCGGCTCGCTGGCGCGTTCGGACCGTACCGCCAAATACAATCAATTGCTGCGGATCGAACAGCAACTGGGCGATCAGGCGATATATGCAGGGCGGGCGGCTCTCAAGGCGCTCGCCTGAGATCACCCGCCGGGGATTGAAGGCCGCCCAACCCAAGGGGCTTGCGTTTCTGCGCCAACGCGCGATCATCCCGGCCATAAAAGCCAAAACGGGAGGACGTGATGAGCGCCGACGGCAAAACCGGCTTGCAGCTTCGTTCGCTGATCAAGAAGAACGGCGAACTCGAGATATCGCTGCTTCAAGTACCGACGCCGGAGCCTTCGGCCGACGAGGTCGTGGTTCGGGTCGAGGCCTCGCCCATCAATCCTTCAGACCTGGGCCTTTTGGTCGGCGCTGCCGACATGACGACCGCGAAGGCGGCAGGCAGCAAAGATGCACCCGTCGTCACGGCGCGTGTGCCTGATGCCGCGATGCGGGCGATGGCGGGACGGTTGGATGAGTCGATGCCGGTCGGCAACGAGGGCGCGGGCGTCGTCATCCGGACCGGATCGTCGGAAGCCGCCAAGGCGCTGATGGGAAAAACCGTCTCGGTGATCGGTGGCGCCATGTATTCCCAGTATCGCACCGTCAAGGCGTCCGACTGCATGGCATTGCCGTCAGGAACGACGGCGGCTGAAGGCGCGTCCTGGTTCGTCAATCCGTTCACCGCGCTCGGCATGACCGAGACCATGCGGCGCGAGGGCCACAAGGCACTGGTGCACACGGCAGCCGCCTCCAATCTCGGCCAGATGCTGAACAAGATCTGCATCAAGGACGGCATTGGCCTGGTCAATATCGTGCGCAAGGCGGAGCAGGCGGAGATACTGCACAAGATCGGCGCGAAATATGTGGTGGATTCCTCTTCACCCACCTTCATGAGCGACCTGACGAACGCGCTGGCCGAGACCGGTGCGACCATTGCTTTCGATGCCATCGGCGGCGGCAAGCTTCCCGGGCAAATCCTCAGCTGCATGGAAGCGGCGATCAACCGTGAAGCCAAGGTCTATAGCCGCTATGGCTCCAGCGTGCACAAGCAGGTCTATCTCTACGGCATGCTGGATCCCGGCCCGACCGAATTGAACCGGGCGTTTGGCATGGCGTGGGGGATCGGCGGCTGGCTGTTGACTCCGTTCCTGATGAAGATCAGCGCGGCCGATCGCCAGCGGCTTCGCGAACGCGTGGCAAGCGAGCTCAAGACCACCTTTGCAAGCCATTACACGCAGGTTGTTTCCCTGGCCGAGGCGCTCCAGCTCTCGCATCTGGCGGTCTATGCCAAGCGCGCCACCGGCGAAAAGTATCTGATCAATCCGAGCAAGGCGTGATGGTGAGTGCCGGCTGGAATAGGCGGCCGGTGCGAGTGTTTACCCAACGTTAGGTACGCGCCAAACGAAGTGACTTGCCTTTGCGGTGCGGGAAGTGAACATGCGCGCCGCAATCATTTGCGTAAAATCACGAAGCTGAATCTTAAGGGGGAGAACCTTCATGAATGATCTGAACCGTCGTGACCTGTTGACAGCCGCTGCCGCTATCGGCGCCGCGTCCGCTCTTTCACCGCTAACCTCGCAGCAAGCCAGTGCCGCCGCTCCGGCCGCTGCCGCGCAAGCTCCGGGCTTCTATCGCTATAAGGTCGGCACCATCGAATGCACCTCGATCAATGACGGCGCCCGCTCGTTTCCTCTGCCGGACAAGTGGGTGACCAATGTGAGCAAGGATGCCGCCCTGGCTGCCGCGGAAGCCGCTTACATGCCGAAGGGCATGGTGACGGTGCCGTTCAATCCGCAACTGATCAATACCGGCGGCAAGCTCGTGCTGCTCGACTGCGGCAACGGCGTCTCGGTTCTTGAGCCAACCAAGGGTCAGGCCGGTCGCACGCTGCAAAATCTGGCTGCTGCGGGCGTCGATCCCAAGAGTATCGACATTGTCATCATGTCGCATCTGCATCCGGACCACACCAACGGCATCCGCGCCGCCGACGGTTCGATGGCGTTTCCGAATGCACAAATCATGGTGCCGGCCAAGGATTGGGAATTCTGGATGAGCGATGAAAACGCCGCCAAGGCCCAGTCGAATGAAATGATGAAGGGCTATTTCGCCAACGTCAAAAAGATCTACACCGGCATCGAATCCAAGGTCACGAAGTTCGATTGGGACAAGGAAGTCGCACCGGGCATTACCTCGATTGCCGCTCCCGGTCATACGCCGGGACACACCGCATTTGCGGTAGCCTCCGGCGGATCGAAGGTGCTGATCCAGTCCGACGTCACCAACATTCCGGAATTTTTCCTGCGCAATCCGGATTGGCATGTCGCCTACGATTTCGATCCGGAACTCGCGCAAAAGACCCGGCACAAGTTCTACGACATGGCATCCGCCGAGAAGGCGACGGTGGTAGGCTTCCACTTCCCGTTCCCGGCCGTCGGCCATGTCGAGAAGGATGGCAAAGGCTACCGCTTGATCCCGGTGGCCTTCAATCCGGTGCTCTGAGCGCGCCGATTGATCGTATGCTAACGAACAGGTCGCCTGGTAAGGCGGCCTGTTTTCGTTCGGGAAACTATTTCTTGAACGGATCGGTGCGCTCCGCCTATTTCATGCACTTGCATCTTTTGTGGACCGCGCTAGGGTGGCGCGGAAATCCCGTCTTCCGCACCTCGCGCATCCATCGAAGGAAATCGCATGTCCAACCCGCATCACATCGTCGTCATCGCCGGCAGCCTCCGCAAGGAGAGCTTCACTTTAAAGATCGCCAACGCGCTGGCCAAACTGGCACCGCCGTCGCTCAAGCTCGACGTTGTCACGCCGCACGGTATTTCGTTTTTCAACCAGGATCTGGAAGGCAATCCGCCGGCGGACTGGACCGCGTTCCGGGAGAGGATTCAGAAGTCGTCGGGCGTTATCTTCGTCACACCGGAATATAATCGGGCGATTCCTGGTGTGCTGAAGAACGCCATCGACGTTGCCTCCCGCCCGTACGGCAAGAGCTCGTTCCTCGGCAAGCCGATCGGCATCGTCTCCAATTCGCCGGGACCGCTTGGCGGCGTCAACGCGGCCAAGACGCTGCAAAATGTCCTGCCGGGCATTTCCGGGCCGATCATGGGGCAGCCCGAGACCTATCTAAATGGGGTTGGTGACGCCTTCGACGAAAAGGGCAACGTCACCAAGGAATCCCTGAAAACGGTACTGCAGCAGTATATCGACGCCTTTGCCGCCTTCGTCGAAAAGCAGCACAGATAAGCGAGACTTTACGGCTCGGAATTGTCGGGTTTGAGGGCATGTTTAGCATTCCCTTAACCCGGCCGGGCGATGTTTGGCGCCATGGTTTCCCGCAGGCGCCTCAAGTCGTTTCTAACCGGTCTCGCCCTCTATACGATGGCGGCAGGCATGGTCGGCTATTTCGGCATCAATGCCTATACGGGAAAATATGGGCTGAACGCCCGTCTGGAGCTCGATCAGGAAATCGTCGCGCTGACGTCCGAACTGGCGCGCCTGAAAAAAGAGCGGCTCGAGGGCGAACAGCGGGTTTCGCTGCTTCGGTCCGACCGGCTGGACCCGGATATGCTCGACGAACGTGCGCGCTATCAGCTCGACTATGCCAACCCGCATGACCTGGTTCGGATGTCCAATCCGAATTGAATTGATCGTCAAATTACAAATTCGCTCCAAATAGATTTCGAAAATGTCGCGCCGCACTGCAGTGCGGTATGACGAGTCTTATTCCGGCTTGCGCAAATCCTTTCATGGCGGTTTGAGTTAAGCTAGAGAAAGCAAATTCGCTCTCTCATCCGGAAATGCCATGGCCACTCCCAAAAAAAGCGCCGCCAACGAAACCGCTCAGGAGCAGGGGGCGCCGCCGCCCTTCACCAGGGAGCAGGAGCTGAAGGCGCTGCGTGACATGCTGCTGATCCGCCGGTTCGAGGAAAAGGCCGGCCAGCTCTACGGAATGGGTGCGATCGGCGGATTCTGCCACCTCTATATCGGCCAGGAAGCGGTCGTCGTCGGGATGCAGATGGCCCTGAAGAAGGGCGACGAGGTCATAACCGGATACCGCGATCACGGGCATATGCTGGCCTGTGGAATGGATGCCAAGGGCGTGATGGCTGAGTTGACCGGACGCCGCGGCGGCTATTCCAAGGGCAAAGGCGGCTCGATGCACATGTTCAGCAAGGCCGAGAACTTCTACGGCGGCCATGGCATCGTCGGCGCGCAGGTTTCGCTCGGCACCGGCCTCGCCTTTGCCAACCGCTATCGCGGCAATGATTTTGTCAGCCTGACTTATTTTGGCGACGGCGCCTCAAACCAGGGCCAGGTCTATGAGAGCTTCAACATGGCGGAGCTCTGGAAACTTCCGGTGATCTACGTCATCGAGAACAACCGTTACGCCATGGGCACCTCCGTGACGCGTTCTTCGGCCCAGACCGATTTCTCCAAGCGCGGCATCTCCTTCAACATTCCTGGCGAGCAGGTCGATGGCATGGACGTTCGCGCCGTGAAGGCTGCGGCCGACAAGGCCGTCGCCTGGTGTCGCGCCGGCAAGGGGCCTTTCATCCTTGAAATGCAGACCTATCGCTACCGCGGGCACTCGATGTCGGATCCGGCGAAGTACCGTACCCGCGAGGAGGTCGACAAGGTCCGTCACGACAGCGACCCGATCGAACAGGTCCGCAACCGCTTGCTCGCGGCGAAAATGAGCGAGGACGAGTTGAAGAAAATCGACGCCGACGTTCGTGAAATCGTCAACGCGGCGGCGGATTTCGCCCAGCACGACCCTGAGCCCGAAGCGTCCGAACTCTATACCGACATCTATCGATAAGCGTTCGCGGCGCTGGATGTGCGCGGTCAAAAGATGAATTTGCGGAGTTGATATGCCCATTCAAGTACTGATGCCTGCTTTGTCGCCGACGATGGAGAAGGGCAATCTCGCCAAGTGGCTGAAGAAGGAAGGCGAGACGATCAAATCGGGCGATGTCATCGCCGAAATCGAAACCGACAAGGCCACGATGGAAGTCGAGGCGACCGACGAGGGTACGCTCGGAAAAATCCTGATTCCTGAAGGCACCGCCGACGTCGCCGTCAACACGCCGATTGCAACCATTCTCGCAGATGGCGAAAGCGCGGCCGATCTTTCCAAGGCGCCCGCGCCGGCCAAACAGGAGAAGCCGGCTGAGGCGCCGGCCGCCGAGGCGAAATCGGCGCCAGCTCCGAAAGAAGAAACCGCGCCGGCCGCTCCAAGCGCCGCCGCTGCGCCTGATCCGGAAATACCGGCCGGCACCGAAATGGTGACCATGACCATCCGCGACGCGTTGCGCGACGCGATGGCGGAGGAAATGCGCCGCGACCCGGACGTGTTTCTGATGGGCGAGGAGGTCGCCGAATATCAGGGCGCCTACAAGGTCAGCCAGGGCCTGCTGCAGGAATTCGGCGCTCGGCGCGTCATCGATACGCCGATCACCGAACACGGCTTCGCCGGCATTGGCGTCGGCGCGGCGATGACGGGCTTAAAGCCGATCGTCGAGTTCATGACCTTCAACTTCGCCATGCAGGCGATCGACCAGATCATCAATTCGGCGGCGAAGACGCTCTATATGTCGGGCGGACAGATGGGCTGCTCGATCGTGTTCCGCGGTCCGAATGGCGCGGCCTCGCGCGTTGCCGCCCAGCACAGCCAGGATTATTCGGCCTGGTACTCGCAGGTTCCCGGTTTGAAGGTGGTCGCGCCATTCTCGGCCGCCGACTACAAGGGTTTACTGAAGGCAGCGATCCGCGACCCCAATCCGGTGATCTTCCTCGAGAACGAAATGCTCTACGGCCATTCCGGGGAAGTGCCGAAACTCGACGACTATGTGATCCCGATCGGCAAGGCGCGCGTGGTACGCAGCGGCAACCATGTCTCGATCATCTCATGGTCGAACGGCATGTCTTACGCACTGAAGGCGGCCGATGAGCTTGCCAAGGAAGGCATCGAAGTCGATCTGATCGACCTGCGATCGCTGCGTCCGCTCGATACCGACACCATCGTCACGTCGGTGATGAAGACCGGGCGTGCCGTCACCGTCGAGGAGGGCTGGCAGCAAAATGGTGTGGGTGCCGAAATTGCGGCGCGGATCATGGAGCACGCCTTCGACTACCTCGATGCGCCGGTGACGCGCGTCTCGGGCAAGGATGTGCCGATGCCGTACGCAGCCAATCTGGAAAAGCTCGCGCTGCCCTCGGTGGCTGAAGTGGTCGCGGCCGCTAAAGCTGTTTGTTATCGCTGACAGAGCAGGGCTCAACACATGCCAATCAATATTCTGATGCCCGCATTGTCGCCGACGATGGAGAAGGGCAACCTCGCCAAGTGGCTCAAAAAAGAGGGCGACAAGGTCAAGTCCGGCGACGTCATCGCGGAAATCGAGACCGACAAGGCGACCATGGAGGTCGAGGCGGTCGATGAGGGTACGATCGCAAAAATCCTCGTTCCCGAAGGCACGCAGGACGTCCCCGTCAACGATATCATTGCGGTGCTCGCAGGCGACGGCGAGGATGTGAAATCCGCCGGTGCCTCGGCCGGAGCTGCAAAGCCTGCTGCTGAAGCCGCGCCGGCGCCGAAACCAGCAGCGCCAGCTTCTGCCGCCGCGCCCGCGGCTGCGCCAGCCCCCCAACCGGCTGCGGCGCCTGCGCCTCAGGCGGCGTCGCCCGCACCGCAGGCCGCCCAGGCTTCGCAGGCGAATGGCCATGCGCGTACGTTTTCATCGCCGCTGGCGAGACGTCTGGCCAAGGAAGCCGGCATCGACCTCGCCCGTATCACGGGCACCGGGCCGCGCGGTCGCGTCGTCGCGCGGGACGTGGCGGAAGCCAAGTCCGGCAAGGGCCTGAAGGCTCCCGCTGCCGCGCCTGGCGCGCCACCCGCGATTGCGCCGTCGATGTCGGACAAGCAGATCCTCGCGCTGTACGAGCCCGGCAGCTACGAAATCGTCCCGCATGACGGCATGCGCCGCACGATTGCCCAGCGGCTCACGGCGGCCGTCCAGACCATTCCGACCTTTTATCTCACGATCGACTGCGAAATCGGCAAGCTGCTCGCCGCGCGCGAGGAGATCAACGCGTCCGCGCCCAAAGACAAGGAAAAGAAGCCGCTCTACAAGCTCTCGGTCAACGATTTCGTCATCAAGGCGATGGCGGTCGCGCTGCAAAAGATTCCGAATTGCAATGTGAGCTGGACCGAAGGCGGCATGCTCAAGCACAAGCATTCCGACATCGGCGTTGCCGTGGCGATGCCGGGCGGCTTGATCACGCCGATCATCCGCCAGGCGGAAACCAAGACGTTGTCGACGATCTCCAATGAGATGAAGGATTTCGCGGCGCGGGCTCGTGCCCGCAAGCTGAAGCCGGATGAATATCAGGGCGGCACCACGGCCGTATCCAATCTCGGCATGTACGGCATCAGTCACTTCACAGCCGTCATCAACCCGCCGCACGCCACGATCCTGGCGGTCGGCACCAGCGAGGAGCGCCCCGTCGTGCGCGGCGGCAAGATCGAGATCGCGCAGATGATGAGCGTGACCCTGTCGTGCGATCACCGCGCCATCGACGGCGCGCTTGGCGCCGAACTGATCGGCGCGTTCAAGCAACTGATCGAAAATCCCGTGATGATGATGGTTTGAGGTTCAGCGGCTCGTCGACAACAGGGGCGATCATGCGAACAGCGGGAGTTTTCGTCCTGGCATTTGTCGCCTCGATCGTTGTCGGTGTGCTTGCCTTTGCCGCATCCTCGTTGCTGCCAGACTGGGATGATGCTGCCGGACGCGGGCTCGGCGAGGCCTTCCGGGCGGTTCTGATCGTGGTCTATGTGATCGTTGCCGTCACCGTCTATGGCTTTGCGGCGTGGCGCGGCGATCGCGAACGTCACCTCAAGCGCGGGCTTCAAATCTTGTGTCTGGTTCCGCTGCTGATCCCTGTTCTCGGCCTCATCGACAACGGCACTCATCACATCCAATGGCTGCGGGAGATCGTCGGCGCGGTACAGATGTTCGTGCCGCTTTGGCTGGTTGCCTTGGTACAATGGCTGATCCTGCATATGTATCTGCCTCGACGGGCCGCGCATGCCGAGCTCGTCGCCACATGAATATCGCGATTGCATTGAAAAGCCGCGTTTGCGGCATCACGACTGCACGATCTAACGGGAGCTTCCATGGCCGACACATCCTTTGACGTCATCATCATCGGCTCGGGTCCCGGCGGATATGTCACGGCGATCAGAGCAGCCCAACTCGGCTTTAAGACCGCGATCATCGAGAAATCCTACCTCGGCGGCATTTGCCTGAACTGGGGCTGCATCCCGACGAAAGCGCTGCTGCGGTCGGCTGAAATCTATCACTACATGCAGCACGCCAAGGATTACGGCCTGTCCGCCGAGAAGGTCTCCTATGATCCCAAGGCGGTCGTGCAGCGCTCGCGCGGGGTTTCCAAACGCCTGAACGATGGCGTCGGCTTCCTGATGAAGAAGAACAAGGTGACGGTCATCTGGGGCGAGGCGTCGATCGACGCGCCCGGCAAGATCACCGTCAAGAAGTCGGCCGTCGAAGGGCCGAAGGGCGCGCTAGGCGAGGGCGCTTATCAGGCCAAGCACATCATCATCGCAACCGGCGCGCGGCCGCGTGTGCTGCCGGGGTTGGAGCCGGACAAGAAGTTGGTCTGGACCTATTTCGAAGCCATGGTGCCGGAGAAAATGCCGAAGTCGTTGCTGGTCGTCGGCTCCGGCGCGATCGGTATCGAATTCGCATCCTTCTTCCACACCATGGGCTCGGACGTGACGGTGGTGGAAGTCTTGCCGCAAATCCTCCCCGTTGAGGATGCGGAAATCGCCGGCCTGGCGCGCAAGCGCTTTGAGAAGCAAGGCATCAAGATCCTCAGCAACACCAAGGTGACCAAGCTCGAGAAGAAGAGCGACAGCGTGGTTGCCACCATCGATGACGGCAAGGCCCCGCAGGCGATCGAATTCGACCGGGTGATCTCGGCCGTCGGTGTTGTCGGCAATATCGAGAATCTCGGACTGGAAAAACTCGGCGTCAAAACGGATCGCGGCTGCGTCGTGATCGATGGCTACGGCAAGACCAACGTACCCGGCATCTACGCTATCGGCGACGTCGCGGGGCCGCCGATGCTGGCGCACAAGGCCGAACATGAGGGCGTGATTTGCGTCGAGGCGATCAAGGGCCTGCATCCGCATGCCATGGACAAGAATCTGATCCCCGGCTGCACCTATTGTAATCCGCAAGTGGCCTCGGTCGGCCTCACCGAGGCAAAGGCGAAAGAGGGTGGGCGAGAGATTCGCGTCGGCCGTTTTCCGTTCGTCGGCAACGGCAAGGCAATTGCGCTCGGCGAAGATCAGGGCCTCGTCAAGGTGATCTTCGACAAGAAAACAGGGCAACTGCTCGGCGCCCACATGATCGGTGCGGAAGTCACCGAATTGATCCAGGGTTATGTGGTCGCGATGAATCTCGAGACCACGGAAGAAGAGCTGATGCACACCGTCTTCCCGCATCCGACGCTGTCGGAGATGATGAAGGAAGCGGTGCTGGATGCGTATGGCCGCGTGCTGAATATCTGAGGTCTTCCAATCGCGCGTGGTGCGTTTGTTCGATAGCGCACCGCCCGAGGAGGACGATCAGGCATCGCGATCATGGCGATCGCGGATTCACCTGCAACATCCTTCAACGAGATGAATATTTCGCCAGCGGCTGGTGAGGAAGCCGGACGTTCTTCGTAGCGTGCCGGCGACAAGAGAAATCAACTCAAGAGAGACTTTGATTAGAATCAGACGAATCACGTGGTGATGAATTTCTAGTCGAAAAAATTTTTGACCAATAAATTTGCTCGCTGCTTCGTGATTCCGAACGAGCTACCGGTAGCGACGTCAGCAACTATCTCGACGTTGCAGTCACGTGCGGGGCGCCGGGCTCCGTGCTTTGACTGACTACGGGAGACTACAATGAAGAATACAATTTTGATGATTGCTGGGGCGGCGTTGGTTGCTTTGTCGACGGTGCAATTCGCGGCTGCGGCCACGCAGCACCACAGGGCTCACCATCGCGCTACCGAATTCCGCGACAGCAACGCTTTCGTTGCGCCGGCCTACGAGGAATCGTACCGCTACAGCGCCGGCTGGTCGGCGCCTGCCGGTCACTGACCTAGCCATCAGGCAGTTGTTGCAGTGCGAAGACCGGCCTTCTCAGGGAGGCCGGTTTTTTCAATTTTACCGGCGCGAGGGTGGCTTTACCGCAACGATCGTGTCGTCATTGCAACACTTCTGGAAGATTTAACCCTCATCCCGGGTCCTTCGTGCCTACGCCGCTTTTTAGCCACACCCCTCCATGAGATCATAATGCACAAGATTTAGAGGCCTCGGTACTCGCGGCGGCGGTGGCAGTAGTCCACCGGCCGACCCGAAGCGAGATGGCCGGGGAAACAGGTTAGCGAATGGACGCCAAGACCAACATCAAGAAGAGACTGCCGAGCCGTCACGTCACGGAGGGCCCGGAGCGGGCGCCTCATCGCTCCTACCTTTACGCCATGGGATTGACGACCGAGCAGATCCATCAGCCGTTCGTCGGCGTGGCCTCCTGCTGGAACGAAGCTGCGCCCTGCAATATCTCGCTGATGCGTCAGGCGCAGGCCGTGAAAAAGGGCGTCGCTTCCGCCGGCGGCACGCCGCGCGAGTTCTGCACCATCACCGTCACCGACGGTATTGCGATGGGTCACGACGGCATGCGCTCGTCCTTGCCCTCGCGCGAGGTGATCGCCGATTCCGTCGAGCTGACCGTGCGGGGCCACGCCTACGATGCGCTGGTCGGTCTCGCCGGCTGCGACAAATCGCTGCCGGGCATGATGATGGCGATGGTCCGGCTCAACGTGCCGTCGATCTTCATCTATGGCGGCTCGATCCTGCCCGGCAATTTTCGTGGCCAGCAGGTCACAGTGCAGGACATGTTCGAGGCGGTCGGCAAGCACTCGGTGGGTGCGATGTCGGATGAAGATCTCGATGAAATCGAGCGGGTCGCTTGCCCCTCGGCAGGCGCGTGCGGCGCCCAGTTCACCGCCAACACCATGGCCACCGTGTCCGAGGCGATCGGACTGGCGTTGCCGTATTCGGCCGGCGCACCGGCGCCTTACGAAATTCGCGATTCCTTCTGCATGACCGCGGGCGAAAAGGTCATGGAGCTGATTGCGCAGAACATCCGGCCGCGCGACATCGTCACGCGGAAGTCGCTCGAAAACGCCGCTGCTGTCGTCGCCGCATCCGGCGGCTCGACCAATGCCGCGCTGCACCTGCCGGCGATCGCCAACGAATGTGGCATCAAATTCGACCTGTTTGACGTCGCCGAAATCTTCAAAAAGACGCCTTATGTCGCGGATCTGAAACCGGGCGGCCGTTATGTCGCCAAAGATATGTTCGAAGCAGGTGGCATACCGCTTCTGATGAAAACGCTCCTCGACAATGGTTACATGCACGGTGACTGCCTGACGGTCACAGGCAGGACCATGGCGGAGAACCTCAAGGCCGTGAAATGGAACCCGCACCAGGACGTGGTGCGGTCCGCCGACAAGCCGATCACCGTCACAGGCGGTGTGGTTGGCCTGAAGGGGAACCTGGCGCCGGAAGGTGCGATCGTAAAGGTCGCGGGCATGACCAACCTGAAATTCTCAGGTCCCGCCCGCTGCTTCGATCGCGAGGAGGACGCCTTCGAGGCGGTCCAGAAGAAGACCTACAAGGAAGGCGAGGTCATCGTCATCCGTTACGAGGGGCCGCGCGGCGGTCCCGGGATGCGTGAAATGCTTTCGACGACGGCAGCGCTGACGGGGCAGGGGATGGGCGGCAAGATCGCCCTGATCACCGACGGCCGCTTTTCGGGCGCCACCCGGGGCTTCTGCATCGGCCATGTCGGGCCGGAAGCCGCGGTCGGCGGTCCGATCGCACTGTTGCGGGACGGTGACATCATCGAGATCGACGCAGTGGTCGGGACTCTTAACGTAAAGTTGACCGAGGCGGAGCTCGCCCAACGCAAAACCGAATGGAGCCCTCGCGCGACTAACCATACGTCGGGAGCGTTGTGGAAGTACGCCCAGCAGGTCGGGCCGGCTGTGACAGGCGCTGTCACCCACCCCGGCAGCGCGCATGAGAAGTTGTGTTATGCGGACATTTGAGCGCATCGTTTTTGCTGTGATTTTGGGGGCCACGCCGGTGGCTACTCCCGGATTCGGCTTCGATGGCGCGCCGGTGAATCAGGATTCAACCATTCCGGTGATCTCGGCCCAGCCTGGCGCCGCGTCGAGCCTGAAGAAGACGGTTCCGGCTGCTCCCGATACGTCGCTAACGTCGTTGCAATATGCCGCGGAGGGCGGACATCCGATTGCCCAGTGGAGGCTGGGGCGGATGTATGCCGATGGCGACGGCGTGGCGCAGGACGATCTGCGGGCGTTCGAGTATTTCAGCCGCATTGCCAATGCGCACGCGGAGGACAGCCCGTCGGCCCCGCAGGCAGCGATCGTTGCCAACGCTTTCGTGGCGGTCGGGCGCTATTATCTGAACGGCATCCCGAATTCGAAGATCAAGCCGGACCCCGAGCGTGCACGGGAGATGTTCTCTTACGCCGCCTCCTATTTCGGCAATGCCGACGCACAATACGATCTTGCCCGGCTCTACCTGAGGAGCGCAGGTTCTTCCCGCGACGATTTCCGCTATGGCGCCCGCTGGCTTGGGCTGGCCGCCCAGAAGGGCCAGCATCAGGCCCAGGCGATGCTCGGACAGATGTTGTTCAATGGCGATCAACTGCCGCGGCAGGCCGCGCGCGGCCTGATGTGGCTGACGCTTGCGAGCGAAAATGCCGCACCGGAAGAGAGCTGGATCAAGGATAGTTACAGCAAGGCGATGGCCAAGGCGTCGCAGGAAGACCGCGCCATGGCGGCGCAAATGCTGGAGCACTGGGTGCAGGGGACTGATCCGTCCATCCGCCCGGCTGGCAGGTAATCGGCGGCTTACGCCGTTTCCAGATCAAGGTCGATCCAGACCGGCACGTGATCGGACGGCTTTTCCCAGGCGCGGACATAGCTGTCGATGCCGACGTCCACGAGGCGGTCACTGGCCTGCGGCGACAGCAAGAGATGATCGATCCGTAGTCCCTGGTTTTTCTGCCAGGCGCCGGCCTGATAATCCCAGAATGTATACTGGCCGGGCGCGTCATTGACGGCGCGAAGCGCATCCGTCAGCCCAAGCCCCAACAGCGATTGAAAGCTTTCGCGGGTATCGGGACGAAACAGCGCGTCACCAACCCAGGCGTCCGGATTGTGGACGTCTTCGGCCCTCGGGATGACGTTGAAGTCGCCGGCTAACACCAGCGGCTCTTCTGCTTTAAGCCGCTGCCTTGAGTACTCAAGAAGCCGCGACATCCATTTGAGTTTGTAAGGGTATTTGTCGGTGTTGGGCGGGTTGCCGTTGGGCAGATAAAGGCAGGCGATCCGAACAACGCCCTGTTTGAGTGTCACGACGCCCTCGAGAAATCGCGCATGGGCGTCTTCGTCATCACCGGCAAGGCCCGAGGCGGTCTCCTCGAACGGATATTTGGATAACAAGGCAACGCCGTTGAAGGTCTTCTGGCCGTGGGTCACGACGTTGTAGCCAAGGCTCTCGATCTCAAGCCGCGGAAACGCATCGTCGGTGCATTTGATTTCCTGAAGGCAGACGATGTCTGGCGAGCACTCCTTCAACCAACTCATCAGATTCTCGATTCGCTGCCGAACCGAATTGACGTTCCAGGTGGCGATGCGCATCGGGCCCCAAGATTTCTTTCAGGTCGGATTTCTTTCAGATCGAAAAGCTGGTGCCGCAGCCGCAGGAGGCGGTCGCGTTGGGATTGTTGACGCGGAACGAGGCGCCGATCAGATCGTCGACGAAATCGACCTCCGAGCCCGCCAGGAACGGCACCGAGGCGGGATCGACGAGAACGACCGCGCTGTCACGGGCGATCACCAGATCATCCTCGGCGCGCAAACGTTCGACGTCGAACTTGTACTGAAAGCCGGAGCAGCCGCCGCCCTCGACGCTGATCCGCAGCATGGCGCCGTCGCCCTCGCTTTTGAGGATTTCGCCGATACGGCGGGCGGCCCGCTCGCTGATGGTGACGCCTGTGGTCATCGTCAAAACTCCGATCGTAGGTGCACGGCGTATTTATCTGGTAACCGGCGTATCATAGCTAAGTGCTGCGGGCAGGGGAATCAAACCAGTTTGCCCGTCTAGAAACAGGATATCCCGTGTCCGTTGGAATGGCTGCCCCTCGCTCGGTCTATGGCTGCGATCCCGATCGCAGCCGAGGACGACGGTTTATGGAGCCGCCGAGCCGGACCCGCAGCCCGTTCCGGCGCGACTGTGACCGGGTGATTCATTCCACGGCCTTTCGGCGCCTGAAGCACAAAACCCAGGTTTTCGTGTTCCACGAAGGCGATCACTACCGCACCCGCCTGACCCACACGCTGGAAGTCGCCCAGATCGCCCGTGCGCTGGCCCGCCAGCTGGGCCTCGATGAGGATTTGACCGAGACGCTGGCGCTCGCCCATGACCTCGGCCATCCGCCGTTCGGTCATGCCGGTGAGCGGGCGCTCGACGCCTGCCTGCGCGCCCATGGCGGCTTTGATCACAATGCGCAGACTTTGCGGGTGGTGACGTCGCTCGAGCACCGCTATCCCGAATTCGATGGCTTGAATCTAACCTGGGAATCGCTGGAAGGCATCGTCAAACACAACGGTCCGTTGACGGCGCGTGACGGGTGCCCCGTCGGTCGCTACCGCGAGCACGGCGTGCCTGTCGGCATCGCCGAATTCGTCGCCTTCTACGACCTCGAATTGTGGAGTTTCGCCTCGCTGGAGGCCCAGGTCGCCGCGATCGCCGACGACATCGCCTATGATGCGCATGACATCGATGACGGTTTGCGCGCTGGCCTGTTTGCGATCGACGATCTCAAGGAGATTCCGCTCACCGCTCACATCATCGCGGAAATCGACGCCGACTATCCCACCCTCGACGAGAGCCGGCGCGGCGCCGAACTGGTGCGCGAACTGATCTCTCATTTCATCGGCGCGGTGATTGTGGAAGCGCATCGCCGTCTGGAGCTGATGCGGCCGGCCTCGGCCGAGGACGTCCGCAACCAGAACGAGGCAATGATTGTCTTCCCGGACGAGACGCGGGACGCGGAAGCCGCGATAAAGAAATTCCTTAAGCTGCGAATGTACCGGCACGAGCGGGTGATGCGGGTGATGCGGGATGCCGAACAGCTCGTGTTCGATCTCTTTGCACGCTATCAGAGCGATCCGGCCGCGATGCCCGCCGAATGGCTGCCGCCCGAAAGCCGGGCCGAAGGCGAGGCCGAGCAGGCACGGCGGATCGGTAACTTTATCGCCGGAATGACCGACCGTTTCGCGCTGACCGAACATCAGCGGCTTTTTGACTCGACCCCGGATTTACGTTAGGCGGCGGCCATGGCCGATACATCATCGAAGCAACATCTTTTCGCCCAGATGCTCGCGCGCGTACACGCCGTCTGCGCGGCGGAACTGGGCGTAGCCGCGGATCTGTCGCGCGTGGTGGTTGAGCCGCCGAAGGACCCGACCCATGGCGACATGGCGACCAACGCCGCCATGGTGCTCGCCAAGGAAGCCAAGGCCAAACCGCGCGATCTCGCGGAAAAGATCGCCGAGCGGCTGCGCGCCGACGACCTGGTCGCCTCAGTCGATGTCGCCGGTCCCGGCTTCATCAACCTCACTTTGAAAGTCACGGCCTGGGCGGACGCGTTACGGTCCGTGCTGCGCGAGGGCGACGCTTACGGCCAAAGCGCGGTCGGGGCGGACGAGAAGGTCAACGTCGAATACGTCTCGGCCAATCCGACCGGGCCGATGCATGTCGGCCACTGCCGTGGCGCAGTCTTTGGAGATGCGCTCGCCAGCCTGCTACAGCTCGCAGGCTTCGACGTTGTCCGAGAATATTACATCAACGATGCCGGCGCCCAGGTCGACGTGCTCGCGCGTTCGGCGTTCCTGCGTTATCGCGAAGCCTTGGGCGAAAACATCGGCGAGATTCCAGAAGGACTTTACCCCGGCGATTATCTCAAGCCCGTCGGGCAAGCCCTGGCCGCAGAACACGGCAAGGCGCTTCTTGCGATGCCGGAGGCTAAGTGGTTGCCGGCGGTGCGCGCCAAAGCCATCGCGATGATGATGGAAGCGATCAAGGGCGATCTCGCCGCGCTCAACATCAAACACGACGTGTTTTTCTCGGAGCGGTCGCTGGTTACGGGGGGCAACAACCGCGTCGCGGAGACGATCGATTTCCTTCGCGCCAAGGGCGATGTCTATGAGGGCCGCCTGCCGCCGCCGAAAGGCGCACCGGTCGACGATTACGAGGACCGCGAGCAGACGCTGTTTCGTGCGACCGCCTTTGGCGACGACGTCGATCGGCCGCTGCTGAAGTCCGACGGCAGCTACACCTACTTCGCCTCCGACATCGCCTATCACAAGGACAAGTTCGACCGCGGATTTCGCAATCTGGTCGACGTCTGGGGCGCCGATCACGGCGGCTACATCAAGCGGGTCGAGGCGGCGATCAAGGCGGTGACAAGCGGACAGGCGGCGTTGGACGTCAAAATCGTCCAGCTCGTCAAACTGCTGCGCAACGGCGAGCCGGTGAAGATGTCGAAGCGCTCGGGCGATTTCGTCACTTTGCGCGAGGTCGTCGATGAAGTCGGCAAGGATGCCGTGCGCTTCATGATGCTCTACCGCAAGAACGATGCGGTGCTCGATTTCGACCTCGCCAAGGTCATCGAGCAGTCGCGCGACAACCCGGTTTTTTACGTCCAGTACGGCCATGCCCGCGGGCACTCGATCTTCCGCACCGCGCGCGAAGAGGTACTAAAGGACCTTCCCGAAGAGGCGGGGGCGCGGCTGGCCTATCTCGCGCCGGCGGCGGTGGAGCGGCTGACCGATCCTGCCGAGCTGAGCTTGTTGCGGAAACTGGCGGTCTATCCCCGGACGGTGGAGGCCGCCGCCGCCGCCCACGAGCCTCACCGAATCGCTTTTTACCTGTATGATCTGGCCAGCGAATTTCACGCGCTATGGACGAAGGGCCGGGATTTGCCCTATTTACGCTTTATTATCAATAATGATGCCGAGATGACGAAGGCCCGGCTAGCAATGGTACAGGGCGTTGTCACGGTTTTGGCGTCCGGCCTGGGGGTTCTCGGCGTCGGCGCGCCAAACGAGATGCGCTGACTGACGTGCCACTTCCCGGGGGATTTTGAGAGTGGCAGCCGGCGGGGGCCGGTTCTGACAAGCGGGTTGGCGACTTTCCCTTGAGGGGACACATCATCACGATGGCGGATCGATATCAGGACAGAGCTTACGATCGTGACGGGAGGGCGCGTGCGTCCGACAACACCGAAAGCGATCCCCTTGCCGAGCTCGCGCGTCTGATCGGCCAGAACGATCCATTCGGTGGCCGGCCGCCGATAGGCCGGGCCAATTTGACGGTGCAACCGCAGGCGAGGCCGGTCGAACCGCCGCCGTCCTACGACAGCTACGAAGACGACAGCTATGCGGATCCCGAACCGGAGGAAGCTCCCGCGCCGCCATCGTGGATGCAGCGCGCGGTAAGGCACGAGCCTCCTCCGCCTCCGCCACCACAGGACGACTATCCGAGCGCCGTCCATCCATTGCAGCGCTACGCGGCCGCGCATCCTCCGGCGGAACCGGAGGATTACGATCCCGCGGATTTGTTCGCCGATACCCCTCAAGAACATCATGAGCCGGATCCGTCGCGTTACGACGAGGCGCTCTATGGCAGTTTCGATTCACAGGCGCAGAACGCTCAGCACGATCAGGCCTACGCCGACGACGGCTATGCCTACGATGAGGACCAGCCCTTCGAAGCGACGGACCAGCCACGCCGTCGCGGCGGCATGATCACGGTCGTCGCCGTGCTGGCGCTCGCGGTGTTCGGCGTCGGTGGTGCCTTTGCCTATCGCACCTATACGGGCTCCGCGCGCAGCGGCGAACCACCGATCATCCGCGCCGATGCCGGACCGACCAAGTTCATTCCGGCTCCCGCCGATGGTGGGACGAAGGTGCCAGATCGGATGACCACAGGCGACGGCACCGAGAAGATCGTTTCTCGAGAGGAGACGCCGATCGATCCCACGGCCAAATCGGGCCCCCGTGTCGTGTTCCCACCGCTGACGCCAAACGGCAGCGTGCAGATGCCGTCGGGCGTCGTACCGCCGAGCGCGGCGCCGCCTGCCGCCGGTGCGCCGAACGGAACGTTTTCGAATAACGAGCCGCACAGGATCAAGACGCTCTCGGTCAAGGGGGACCAGGCAGATGCCGGCGCGCCGGCAGGAGCCATGCCCCCGGCAGCGCCGGCCAAACCCGCGCCGCGGGCGGCCGCGACGGGCTCCCGCACGGCGGCCGCCAATCCCAATGCGGCCAACGCCAATGCACCGATGTCGCTATCGCCGCAGGCTGATGCTGCCCCGGCCGCGCCCGAGCCTCCTCCGGTCCGGATGGCGGCCACCAACCCTGTTCAAGCCGCTCCGAGTGCTCCTAGCGCCCCGAGCGCCGCGGGCAGCGGTAGCTATCTGGTTTCGGTTACGTCACAGCCGAGCGAAGCCGATGCCCAGAACTCCTATCGGGCGCTGCAAGGCAAATACCCGAGCGTGCTCGGCTCGCAGTCGGCTGTCGTCGCGCGCGCCAATTCGAAGACTGGCGCTGTAACCTATCGAGCGGGCCCTGCCTTCGGGACCTCGGCCGAAGCTGCGCAGTTCTGCCATAGCTACCAGGCCGCCGGCGGTCAGTGCTGGGTAGTGAAGAACTAGCAGCTCTTGCTTGACCCTCCGGAGCGAGCTATTCGGCGCTAGTGGGGATTTGGCATTCGCCAGCCGTCGCCGCGAGTTCTCATCGCGAATGCCAAATCCAAAACCCCACTAGAAATCTATATTTGCTGGTGTCTTTTTGGCTCTGACATTCGTAAACGAACCCACCGCGACAACAGACGAATGTCAGAACCAAGACACCAGATGACCAAGGCCTTCATAACTGGAATCGCCGGCACCACGCTGAACGCCTACGAGCAAGCGTTCATCGAGGCGGAGCGTCCCTGGGGTTTCATCCTGTTCAAAAGGAACATTGAAACCCCGGAGCAGGTTGCGCGGTTGGTTACGGAATTGAAGGAGTGCGCCGGCCGCAACGACATTGCGGTCCTGATTGATCAGGAAGGCGGCCGGGTTCAACGTCTCGGCCCGCCGCATTGGCCGGCTTATCCTCCTGGTGCACTGTTCGGGAAGCTTTACGATCTCGACCGGACGTTCGGGCTTTCCGCGGCGCGTTTGAGCACGCGGCTGATTGCCGCCGATCTCAGCGAACTCGGTATCACCGTCGATTGTCTGCCATTGGCGGATGTGCCGGTTGCCGGCGCGGACGCCGTTATCGGCAACCGCGCCTATGGCACCGAACCGGGAAAAGTGGCCGCGATCGCGCGCGCCGTCACCGATGGGCTCGAGCAAGGTGGTATTTTACCGGTACTGAAGCACATTCCCGGCCATGGACGAGCGAATGCGGATAGCCATTTGCGGCTTCCGACCGTGGATACGCCCCTAAAGGAGCTCGAAAGGACTGATTTTGCGGCGTTTCGCCCGTTGGCTGATCTGCCGATGGCGATGACCGCACATGTTGTGTTTAGCGCGCTCGACCCGGTCCATCCGGCCACGACTTCTGCGACAATCATCAATCAAGTGATTCGCGGCGTGATTGGGTTCCAAGGTTTGTTGATGAGTGATGACGTGTCGATGAATGCGCTCTCCGGATCGATCGCGGAGAGGACGAGAGCCGCTTTCCTGGCCGGCTGCGACATGGTCCTTCACTGCAACGGTGACCTTGCGGAAATGCGCGAGGTCGCCGCCGAGACGCCGGAATTGTCTGGGAAAGCGCTTCAGCGGGCCGGCGACGCGCTGGCGTCGCGTGGGGCGCCGCAGCCGTTCGAGAGGGCTCTCGCACGGGCCGAACTGGAAGCGATGATGAGCAGAGTTGGGACGGCAGGCGCATGACCGCGGAAATTCTCTCGTTCGAGACTGGCCGTCCGGCCGAGCTCGCCGACGGCGAACCCTCGCTCGTTGTCGACGTCGAGGGTTACGAAGGCCCGCTCGATCTGCTTCTCGCGCTGGCGCGGCAGCAGAAGGTCGATCTCGCGAAGATTTCGATCCTTGCGCTGGCGGACCAGTATCTGCAGTTCATCGAGGCGGCGCGAAAGATCCGGCTGGAGCTCGCCGCCGATTATCTGGTGATGGCGGCCTGGCTCGCCTACCTCAAATCGCGGCTGTTGTTGCCGGAGCCGGCCACGGCCGAGGGCCCGAGCGCGGAGGAAATGGCCACCGCGCTCGCCAATCGGCTCCGTCACCTTGAAGGCATTCGCGAGGCGTCAAACCGCCTGTTGAACCGCCCGCAATTGCAGCGCGATATTTTCCCGCGCGGCTTTCCCGAAACCATCGCGGAAATCCGCCATCCCAAATACACCGCGACGTTGTTCGATCTGCTCACGGCCTACGCCGCACAACGCCAGCAACGCGTGCTGGCGTCGGTACATCTGGCCAAGCGCACGGTGTGGTCGCTCGCCGAGGCGAGGGCTTCGCTGGAGCGGCTGGTAGGCATGGCGGAGGATTGGAGCCGTCTGGATGAATTTCTCATCCACTACGTCGTCGATCCCACGCAAAGGGCCACCGTGTTTGCCTCGAGCTTTGCCGCGGCGCTCGAGCTCGTCAGGGAAGGTGAGGTCGAACTGCATCAGCAGGAGGCCTTCGCCCCGTTGTTTTTTCGTAAGCGTCCGCCGCAGCCTGTACCCGACGCCACGGCGCGGGGCG
>Ga0210383_10000098_pt1 | contig 95194 bp, 72 predicted proteins | sample IncBWC14OmetaG_FD_160072 | JGI IMG/M metagenome (GOLD analysis project Ga0210383, IMG submission 160072) | Forest soil microbial communities from Barre Woods Harvard Forest LTER site, Petersham, Massachusetts, United States - Inc-BW-C-14-O ...
GTACGCGGGTGAGGGGGTACGCGGATGAGGGGGGCAGGCGGGCTAAGTTTTCTAAAGGCTGACAACGAGGACGGGGACCTTGACTTCATGGCGGACGGCGTTGACGGTTTCGCCGTAGATAAAATCCTTCAATCCGGTATGGCCGTGTGAGCCGATGACGAGCATGTCAGCCATTTGCTGGTTGACAATGCGGGCAATCTCGCGGCTGCGGTGGCGGTAGCCAAGCGCGGTATAGCAGCTGAATCCCTTCTCTTCGAGGGATTGCCGGTATTGGTCCAGTCTTTCCTGATCCTCCCGAGTTTCCAGATCGTCGCTTTCCCTTCCCAGCATATGTGCGGAGGCGCTTTCGACGACATGGATCAGCAGGTAGCGGCCGTCTTTGCCGCCCTGGCCGACAGCGTATGCCAGCAATTTCTGATCATGGGCGCTAAAATCCAACGCGATCGCGATATGGTGGAAGACCGGCGGGGTCCAGTCCTGCAGCGGGTCCGGCTGGGGATGGACGAGGGGTTTGGCTTTTCCGGCGGCGCGCATGAAGAAGGGATGCAGGGTAATATAGACGAGGAGGCCGATGGCGGCGGCGCTTGCGATCAGGATCCCCGTCTTGATTCCCCAATTGCCAGGCTGAGCCAGCCAGGGGGCCAGTTCTTCGACGACCAATTTGATGTTGAGATAGAGGAGGAGGGCGGCAACCAGCCAGGACAGGAAGCGAATGACGGGGCTGGCGGTAAAATCACCCATCTTCCTTCGGTCGCTGACAAAGTGGATCAGCGGGATAACGGCGAAACCCAGCTGGACGCTCAGGATGACCTGGCTAAGCACCAACAGGTTGTCGGCTTCGTTTTCGCCGGCGATAAGAATAACCAGTACGGCAGGGATGATGGCGAGCAGGCGGGTAATAAGCCGTCTCAGCCAGGGGTTAATGCGTAATTGGAGGTAACCTTCCATAACGATCTGGCCTGCAAGAGTTCCGGTGAGTGTAGAACTTTGGCCGGCGGCGATCAGTGCGATGGCAAAGAGCTTTGGTGCGAGCTTGCTTCCCAGCATCGGCAGCAGGTGGTAGGCATCTTTGATGGAGGCGACAGAAGTATTACCGGTCTTAAAGAAAACAGTGGCGGCGAGGATGAGGATGGCGGCATTGACCAGGAAGGCCAGGTTGAGGGCAACGGCGCTATCCAGGAAATTGATCCTTAAAGCTTTTCGTACTTGTTCCTTTCCAGCGCCGATCTTTCGGGTCTGGACGAGGGCGGAGTGGAGGTAGAGGTTGTGGGGCATCACGGTGGCACCGATGATACCAATGGCGATATAGAGCGCCTGGCGGCCATGGAGGATAGGGACAAATCCGCCGGCGATGTCGGATATGGCGGGTTTGGCGAGGAGGATCTCGATGAGGAAAGAGCCGCCGACGATGGCGATCAAGCCGATGATCAGGGCTTCCATCCGGCGCATGCCGAGTCGCTGGAGGTACAGAAGGACGAATGTATCGAGGACGGTTAGACAGACGCCATAGATGAGCGGCAGGCCGGTCAGCAACTGGATACCGATGGCCATTCCGAGCACTTCGGCCAGGTCGCAGGCGGCGATAGCGATCTCCGCCAAAATGTAGAGGGGGATATTGATAAAGGCGGGGTAGGTCTCGCGGTTGGCCTGGGCGAGGTCGCGGCCGCGGACGATACCGAGGCGGGCGGAGAGGTTTTGGAGCAGGATGGCCATCAAGTTAGACATGAGCAGGACCCAGAGCAGCGTATAGCCGAACTGGCTTCCCCCTGCGAGGTCGGTTGCCCAGTTACCGGGGTCCATGTAGCCTACGCTGATGAGGTAGGCGGGGCCGAAGAAAACAAAGAGCTGGCGCCACCAGGACCTTTTGCGGGTGGTGTCGATGCTGCCATGGACTTCGCTAAGGCTAACGCCTTTCTGCACCTGATTCATCATCTTTTACCAGCACGTTTTTGGCTACCTGGGCGCTGAGTGTAACCGGCGGTCGGTTGCGCACTTTTATTTCCAGGGAGTTGTCAAAAGGAAATTTCTTTCGGATCTCCAGCCGGGTCCCGAGCCGGATATGGTTGTATTGCAGCAGCTCGAGCATTTCGGAGGTCTGGCTGCTGATCCCGGAGACCTGGGCGATCCTGTTCAGGGGTAGTTCCGCCAGGCTGAGCTGACGCCGGACCTGGAGGCGGCCCTGGGAGTCAGGAATCGGGTCGCCGTGGGGATCGGTCTGAGGAAAGCCGAGGAAGGCATCCAGGCGGTCGATCAGTTCGCGGCTGCTGATGTGTTCCAACTCTTCGGCGATCTCATGGACCTCATCCCAGCGAAACTGTAATTTCTTAACGAGGAAGAATTCCCAGAGGCGGTGTTTGCGGATGATGTGTACGGCGGCCTTACGGCCTTCGCCCGTCAGCTTGAACCCTTTGTACCGTTCGTATATCAGGAGTTTCTGGTCCTTTAGCTTTTTCAACATATCCGTCACGGAAGCGGGGCGAGTGTTCAATGCGGCCGCAAGCGCGTTGGTGGTCACCAATCCCTGTTCCTGCTGCAGGTGGAAAATGGCTTTTAGATGGTTCTCTTTGCTTGTCGAAACTTTCATTGTTAAGTTTGCCTAAAATAAAATTTAGACAAATCTAAAATTTAAAATTGACGATAACAAGAATTTTCTTGGGGCGAAATGTTTATTTTTAGCTGGGGAAAACGAAGAGATGGAATGCTGTGGCTTAGAAATGGGAAATCGTATGAACAAATACCTGTTGCTGGTGCTATTGTCCGTGCTTGTCGTATCATGTAGGAGCAAGAAGGTGTCGCTGGCCGGCAATGATGACGGTCAATTGGGTGTCCCGGAATTTATCGATTACTTTCAGCCGCTCGCGCTGCCCTATGCTGTGACGGATACAATCCTGCGGCGGAAGGAGCCCGAGGCGGCTTTGATCAATTATAATCTTTTCACGCGGCTGTTGCCGGACAGCCTGCTGACGCGGTATTACGGGTCGACCCATCCACGGCTCTATGCCATTGGAAAGGTCAAGGTCCCCAAGGCTGAAACCTATGTTTTTGTCAAATGTGTGAGCAGCGGACGGCGGGTGCTGTATATTTTTTGTTTTGACCGCAAGGACCATTTTTCGGCTGCCCTGCCGGTCCTTTATTCCGACAATTCGTCCGGTGTCTGGGGGGAGGCGGGGATAGACGCCAAATACACGCTATCTCTGACCCATTTCAGAAAGGGGGCGGATGGTAAGGTCTATCATACGACCGATGACTATGCCTACACGGATCCCGGCGGGTTCAGCCTCATACTGACGGAGTCCGATGAGAACCGAAACCGGGTCCTGCCCGTTTACGATCCGATCGACACGCTGCCGCGCAAGCATAAGTTTTCCGGGGATTATGCGCAGGACAAGCGGAATATTATCGCTATCCGGGATAGCAGGGAGGCCAACCGTTTCTACTTCTTTGTACATTTCGAGAAAGATAACGGAGAATGCAAGGGGGAATTGAAAGGAGAGGCTAAATTTGTTTCACCCGGTGTTGCCCGGTACCGGGCTTATTCCGACCCCTGTGTGGTAGAGTTTTCCTTCGATGGCGGGGGGGTATCCATGAAAGAAATGGGTGGCTGCGGCGTTCACCGGGATATTAAATGTTTTTTTGAAGGTTATTTTCAGCGCCGCCGTGCCGCGCGTCCGAAGCCCGCACCTAAACGAACCTGATCCTGGTTAGAACGGGGGTAGCCCCGGTCGAATTCATACAATTCAATTCAATTTTATCCGTTATATTGCGGACTTTTTAACTAGAGCTATGAGTTTTAGAAATTACGCAGTTCCTTACGCAGTAGATGAACGATATTCCAAAAAGGTAGCCTATTTCTCGATGGAGTTTGCCGTACACCAACCTTTGAAGATCTATAGCGGCGGTTTGGGTTTCCTCGCGGGTTCGCATTTGAGGAGCGCCTATGAGCTACGGCAGAATATGATCAATATCGGAATTTTGTGGAAATATGGTTATTACGATCAGGCGCGGAACCAGGATCAGACGCTGCAGGTCACGTGGATGGAGAAACAATATAGTTTTCTGGAAGATACGGGTATCCAGTTCCAGGTCACTATACATGATCATCCTGTATGGGTCAAAGTCTGGTATCTCAATCCCGAAACGTTTAAAAGCGCCCCTTTATTCCTGTTAAGTACCGATGTCCCGGAGAACGACTATGTGTCCCAGACGATCACACATCGATTATATGATGCGAATGTTGCGACCAAGGTGGCGCAGTTCATCCTGCTTGGCGTAGGCGGGGCTCAGCTGGTCGACGAGCTTGGCTTCAAGCCTGATCTGTATCATCTGAATGAAGCGCATGGGATCAGCGCTGCGTTCTGGCTTTACCAGAAATACGACAAGAATATCGAGGAGGTCCGGAAGCGGCTGGTATTCACGACGCATACGCCGGAAGAAGCGGGAAATGAAAAGCACGATATCTATCTCTGTCACAAGATGAGCTATTTCTGCGGCTTGTCGGTGGAGGAGGTCAAGAAACTTACGGGGCTGGAAGACGACGCGTTCAATCACTCGCTGGTGGCGTTGCGGTTTGCGCATCTGGCAAACGGGGTCTCGCAGCTGCATGGGAATGTCTCGCGGGCGATGTGGGGGAAATATAAGAATATCTGTCCGATCATTTCGATCACCAATGCGCAGAACTGGCGTTACTGGGCGGATAAGGAACTGTACCGCAAAATGGAAGAGAGCAATGATTACTGGTGGGACGACCGAAAAAAATACATGAAAAGGCGGACGTTTGAGATCGTCGCGGATCAGACGGGAAAGCTGTTCGATTCGAATGTGTTCACGATCGTGTGGGCGCGGCGGCTGGCGGGTTATAAGCGTGCCAATTTGCTGACGAGGGACATGGATATGTTCAACCAGCTGGTGCATAGCACCAAATATCCGGTACAGATCATCTGGGCGGGGAAGCCTTATCCGATGGACTATCCGGCGATCAACGAGTTCAATAGTCTCGTGCATTTGAGCAAGGGCTATAAGAACATCGCGGTGGTGATCGGGTATGAGTTAAGTTTGTCGAAGCGACTGAAGCAGGCGGCGGACTGCTGGCTGAACAACCCCCGGGTGCCGCGGGAGGCATCGGGGACCAGCGGAATGACGGCGGCGATGAACGGAGCGGTCAATTTCTCCACGGATGACGGCTGGATACCCGAGTTCGTGAATCACGGCAATAACGGCTTTGTGGTCCCCAAGGCGGACTATGCAAATATGCATGTGGAGGAACAGGACGACTATGACCTGCAGAAGATCTATGAGATCCTCAATGGCGAGATCCTTCCGGCTTACTACGACCATTATGATACCTGGCGGCAGATCGCCAAGAATGGGATGCGGGACGTCCGTTACCAGTTCGATGCGGGACGGATGGCGCATGAGTATTATGAATTGCTTTACAAATAGGGGTGTGTAATCACCCGGTTCGTTGCATCCTGAGGGAAACTTCACTTGTATGCAACGATTTTTCTTTCTTTTGGCTGCTTGCTTAGCGGCGTTTTCGGCGGTGGCCAACGACGATCCGACGGTCGTCGCTTCTTCCCTTCAATCGGTGATGGTCTATCGGAGCGGCGCGGAGCTGCTACACAAGGCGACAGCAAGGCTAGGGACCGGGAACAGTGAGCTCATTATCGACGATGTCAGCACGACGCTGGATCCGGCCAGTATCCGGGTCGGCTGTACGGGAGGTGTAACTATTCTATCCGTTGCCTTCTCAAAAGACTATCTCCAGCCGGAGACGGTTTCGCCGCTTGTGAAAAAGTTACAGGATTCCATTGCGGTGTTGGTCAAAGAGGAGGAGCATTTATCCATTCTAACCCAATCGGACCAACAGTTGCTGGATGTCCTGAACAGCAACAAGAATTTCGGCGGGACGCAAAACGGGCTTAGCGCGGCCGAATTGATCAAGATGATGGATTACTACCGGCAGCAGCTGATTAGCCTCCGGACGGAGATGAGCGGATATGCGGATAGAACCTCCCGGCTCAGTGCGATCCAGGAGAACCTGGAAAAGCAAATCAGGGAAGAGGAAAACAAGAACACCAAAACAAGCGGTCGGATCTTGCTGCAGGTGTTGACCCCGGTCGCGGGCAACTATGAATTTACTGTTTCGTATCTTACGATGGCGGCGCATTGGGAACCGGCCTATGACCTCAAAGTGACCGGCAGCAGCGATCCGCTGCAGCTGTTTTATAAGGCCCGGCTGGTGCAGAGTTCGGGGATTGACTGGAAGCATGTGAAGCTAAGCCTGTCAACGTCGCTGCCTTCCCTGGCCGGGAATGCACCAGTGCTGACAGCAAAGTTCCTTCGGTTTGTTCGGGCGCTGGCTGCTGTGGGGTACCTTAACGCCCCCACGATGAACAATACGCTGTCATTCCAGGTAGCCGGGGCGGAGAAGAAAGTATACTACGACAACAAAGACACGCCCGGGAATGTTCCTGCCGATCTGGGTGACTATCTTTCCATCAACGAAAATCAGCTGGACGTGGTGTTCGACATCGATATCCCGTATGACATACCCAGTAACGGCAAGGAGCAGGGGGTTGAGCTGAAGGAATACAAGGTCCCTTGTACCTATGAATACTATGCTGCGCCGGTTGCCGACAAAGAGGCCTATATGCTGGGGCAGATGCAGGGGTGGGAGAAGCTCAACCTGCTGCCCGGTGAAGCTTCGATCATGGTAGAGGGAACGTATATCGGCAAGTCATTCATCGATCCAGGGTCGACGCAGGACACGCTGAGCCTGACGCTGGGTAAGGACAAACGGATCGTGGTCAAACGGGAGAAGGTGGCCGACTTCAGCAGCGTGAATTTCTTAGGATCGAGTAAGAAAGAGGTGTTCACGTACCAGATCACCCTCCGGAACAACAAGAAAGAAAAGGCGGAAATGCTGCTCAAAGATCAGTACCCTATCAGTACGGACAAGGACATTGAAGTGGAGCTGCTGGACAATGGTGGCGCCGCAGTCAATAGGGATAACGGAGTGCTGACCTGGAAATTGGAACTGGCGCCCGGTGAGAGCAAGAAGATACGGATTAGCTATAGCGTGAAGTATCCAAAGGACAAAACGGTGAATATAAATTGATGGCGCCTTCAGGGGGAAATGGGTTTTATTGTATATTCATCCCCTAAACCGTTTATACCATGGCTACTCCCGATGTGATCAGGTGGGGATTGATTATCGGTATCCCCATAATCTGTATTTTTCTGTACCGGATTATTTTACGCGTTTTTTTTGGATTAGTTATTGTGCCGGAGGACCGGATCGGGCTGGTGACCAAGAAGTTCAAGCTGGTCGGCCGTCAGTCCCTGCCGGAAGGCCGTATCATTGCAACCGATGGTGAAGCGGGTTTTCAGGCACAGACGCTGGCGCCGGGGGTCTATTTCCGGAAATGGTTCTGGCAATACGATATCACGTTCCAGCCGTTCACGGTAATCCCTACCGGAAAGATCGGGCTGGTGCTGGCGCGGGATGGCGCCGAGCTGGAAACGGGCGCGATACTTGGCCGTAAAGTACCCAGCGACAGCTTCCAGGATGCGGAGGCCTTTCTGAAGAACGGTGGCCGAAAGGGCCGGCAGACGGCCATTATTGCTCCCGGATCGTATCGGATAAATACCTTCCTTTTTGATGTCGATGTTACCGATATGATCAGTATCCCGGATAATGCGGTGGGGATTGTGACAACGTTGGAAGGCAAGCCGTTGGAGGACGGACAGATTGCCGGTAAGATCATCGGCGAGCACAATAAATTCCAGGATGTAGATCTTTTTCTGACCAAGGGTGGTTATAAGGGGCTCCAGGAGCAGGTGATCCTGGCTGGTTCCTATTTCCTCAATCCCTGGTTTGTAAAAGTGGAGTCGGTGAACATGACGGAGATCCCGATCGGCTATGTGGGGGTTGTGATCTCCTATGTGGGTGAGGACGGCCCCGACTTGAGTGGGGCAGAATTCAAGCACGGCAATATTGTTGCCCGCGGCAACAAGGGTGTCTGGGCAGAGCCGCTTGGGCCCGGCAAATATCCGATCAATCAGCTTATCCTGAAGGTCGAGCTGGTGCCGACGACCAACCTGGTGCTGAACTGGGCGAATGCGCGTAGTGAAGCGCATCAACTGGACAAGAACCTGTCGACGATAACGGTGCGGAGCAAGGACGGGTTCCCATTCAATCTGGATGTGGCGCAGATCATTCATATCCCGTCGACAGAGGCGCCAAAAGTGATCGCACGGTTTGGAAATATGGTCAACCTCGTCAGCCAGGTGCTGGAGCCGACGATCGGCAATTATTTCCGGAACTCGGCACAAGACAGTGATGTGATCGCCTTCCTGGGTACCCGGAAAGAGCGGCAGGAAGCGGCCCGACAACATATCGGGACGGTATTGCAGCAATACAATGTCATTGGCGTGGATACGTTGATCGGAGATATTGTTCCGCCGGAAAGCCTGATGAAGACGCTGACGGACCGGAAGATCGCGGAGGAGCAGAAGGTGACCTATGAAACACAGATGAAGGCACAGGAGACGCGGCAGAGCCTGGAAAAGGAAACGGCGATCGCCGAAATCCAAAAAGACATCGTCAAGGCTGACCAGGGAGTATTGATCGCCGAGCGGATTGCCGATGCTTCCGTGAAAAAGGCAACGGGGGATGCCGAAAGTGTGCGAATTATGGCCAAGGCAGACGCGGAGAAGATCACACTGACGGGGAATGCGGAGGCGGAGAAGATCCTGGCGGTTGGTAAATCATCGGCGGAGACTTATAAGCTCGCGGTGGAAGCCATGGGCGGAAATAACTTCACACAATTGAAGGTGATAGAGTCGATCGGCGAGCAGCGGGTCAAGATCATGCCTGATATCCTCATTAATGGTGGAGACGGAACAGGCGGTACGCTCGGCGGGCTGCTCGGGCTGCAATTGCTTGAGCAGGTCCGGAAAAACAATGATGAGAAGAAAAAGGAATAGAATTTTTCAGGTTATCTTTCTTAAGATCCTTTTAGCCGGTCCGTGGGTGGAGGGATTTGCACAGCAGGCGCGTAACAGGGGCCCGGACCCCGGCGTGTCCGATATGCTCGCACAGATCAGGTCTTTTGAATTGAAGGATATTCGTTATGAACTGCAATTCAGGGTCCCGTCATCGAGGGAAAAGCCGGTAACAGGGCGGGAAACGATCCATTTCCATTTGAAGGCGCTGCCCTATGAGGGCTATGTATTGGTGGATTTCAAAGGCCTTGCCGAAGGGTTTTCGGACCTGTTGGTCAATGACAAGGAGGGGGAGGTGCACGTTGAGAATGAACACATTTGGATCCCGAAATCGGTATTAAAGGTGGGAGAGAACAGTTTGACGGTAAATTTTGTCGCCGGGGACGCGGCGTTGAACCGAAATGCGGATTTCCTGTATACGCTGCTTGTTCCCGACCGGGCGCGGACCTTGTTCCCTTGTTTCGACCAACCGGACCTGAAAGCGGTGTTTACGCTGTCCCTGGTGATCCCGGCGGGATGGAAGGCGATCGGGAATGGGAGGGTCCAGGATTCGGTGACGGCGGGGGACAGCACGGTGTTGCATTTCCGACAATCCGATCGGATCAGTACTTATTTGTTCTCCTTTGTAGCAGGAAAGTTTGCGGAGACGGACAAATTGGTCAATGGAGAGCAAATGCGTTTCCTGTATCGGGAGACGGACAGCAGCAAGCTGCGGCTGAGCCTGGATTCGGTATTCAGGATCGAGGGGCAGGCGTTGCGATTCATGCAACAGTATACCGGTATCCCTTATCCGTTCCAAAAGTTTGACTTTGTGGCGATACCAGATTTTCAATTTGGGGGCATGGAGCATGCGGGGGCGATCCAATACCAATCGAGGACCTTATTCCTGGATTCGGGGGCGACGCGGGAACAGCGGATCGCGCGGTCGAATTTGTTGTCGCATGAGACGGCGCATATGTGGTTTGGCGACCTGGTTACGATGAAGTGGTTTACTGACGTGTGGATGAAGGAGGTCTTTGCGAACTATATGGCCAATAAGATCAGCAGCGTGACTTTGCCGGACGACAACTATGACCTGAAATTCCTGATCGGGCATTATCCCGCGGCTTATAGTGTCGACCGGACGGCGGGCACGCATCCGATCCGGCAGCAGCTGGAAAATTTGCAGGAGGCCGGTTCGCTTTACGGGCCGATCATTTATGACAAGGCGCCGGTCATGATGCGGCAGCTGGAACGGCTGATCGGGCCGGAGGGTTTCCAGGCCGGGCTGCGGGATTATCTACGCGAATATGCAGGCGGCAATGCGGACTGGGACGATCTTATCTTCAAGCTGCAGCAATATACCAAAATGAAGGTCTTTGAGTGGAGCGAGGTTTGGGTCAGGGAGGCGGGGAGGCCGGTGTTCACCGATTCCATGCGGGTTGCGGGCGGGCGGATCGTCGATTGGGTGATCCGGCAGCGGGGAGAGGATGGAAGTCGCCGGGTTTGGCCGCAGGTCTTCGATGTAGCGATGGTTTATCCCGACCGGGCGGACGAATTTACGGTCAATATGAAAACGGCGGAGATTCATGTGGCGGCGGCGGTGGGAAAGCAAAAACCCCTTTTTGTGGTTTTTAATGTGTCGGGGTTTGGTTATGGAGTGTTCCCGGTGGACAGCAACGCGCTGCACTGGCGAAGCCCGCGAAGTGTGACGAGGGCATCCGTGTATATTAACCTTTACGAAAATGTGCTGAATGATAAAGTGATGTGGCCTGAGTCGCTGATTTCGCATGATTTGGAGGCGCTACGGGGGGAAACGGAAGAGCTGAATATGAATTTGCTCCTGGATCAGATCGGTTCGCTCTATTGGCGGTTGCTTACTTCGGGTGATCGTCGTGAAGTTTTTGCGCCTTTACTGGAGAATTCGTTGTGGCAGTTGATGGATTCGGTAAAGGCACCCAATGAAAAAAAGCTTTTGTTCAAGGCGTTCGCCAATATGGCCGTCGGAAGGGCGGCGCTGGATACGTTGTATGCGATCTGGAGGGACAAAAGGCCGCCAAACGGAGTAAAACTTTCTGAAGACGATTACACCGCGTTGGCCACTACGCTTGCGATCGGCGAATATCCGGGATATCAGGAAATTCTGGCGAAGCAAGTGGATCGAATACAGAACAAAGACCGTCGCGAGCGATTGGTATACCTGCTTCCATCCTTGTCGAATGATGTAGCGGTGAGGGATTCTTTTTATAATACGCTGGGTTCGCCGGTGGCGAGGAGAAAAGAGGCCTGGGTGCTGGCGGCGTTGGCGAATTTGCATCATCCGAATCGGGCCGCGGTATCGGAGAAATATCTCCCCGCGGCGCTTGATTGGTTGGCGGATATTCAGCGGACGGGGGATGTGTTTTTTCCGCAAAGCTGGCTACAGGCAAGTCTGGGGAATTATCAAACGGCAACGGCGGCGGGGGTGGTACGGAAGTTCCTGAAGGATCATCCGGATTATAATCCGAAGCTGCGGGCGAAAATCCTGCAGGCGGCGGATAACCTATTCCGCGCGGAGAAGCTCATCAACTCGCCTGCAAGAATGCCGTACTAATGTCTTGTGCTGTCGGGTTTGACCGTGCTGACGCTATCCTTTGGTGGTATGGGCGGCGCCGTTTGATTCACGATGTCAAGCAACTGGACGTCGAAGATCAGGGTGGAACCCGGCGCGATCAGCTGGCCTGCCTGGCGATCACCATAGCCAAGGTTGGACGGAATGAAGAGCTTCCATTTGCTGCCGACCGGCATTAGCTGGAGCGCTTCGGTCCAGCCGGGAATGACACCATTGACGTTGAGCTCGATCGGCTGGCCCCGGTCGACCGAGCTATCGAAGACGCGGCCATCGATCAGTGTACCATGGTAATGAACTCTGACCATATCCGTTAGCTTGGGTTTGGGCCCCGTTCCTTCCGTGATGATCTGGTATTGCAGACCGCTCGGGAGAGTGACGACGCCGGGCTTTTTAGCATTGGCGATGAGGAAGTCCTGACCGACCTTTTTGTTACCGAGGGCTTTTTCAGATTGCTGTTTCTGAACATAGGTCATCAGCGTGCTCTGACATTGCTGTTCGCTGAGGACGGGTTTGTTTGCTTCGACATCTTTGACCGCTTTTACGAGGATGGCGGTGTTGATGTTGGAGATGTTCTGTTGCTTATAGAAATTGGCGAGGCTGACGCCAATGGCGTAACTGATGGAGTCATTCTCGTTCTTCAGGGTAACCGGTGCGGCGCTGGTGGGCGTCGTGGTCTTGTGGGGCGGGGTGGTTGTTTTTGTAGTTGTCGTAGTTTGTGCTCCGGCGACTTTCGCGATAGTCAGGAAGCAGGCAAAGACTAAAATTGTTTTACTTACGTTCATTGATGGTATTTTGAAACGCAAAAATAGGCTTATTTTTAACCAAATTTCGCCTACTTTTAAGCGGGTATGCGAATATATCTTTAAAACTAATAATATCCTTTATGAAGCGTCTACTCACTGTCTCGCTTGTATTTTTCCTGTCAGCCGGTTTGGTTCATGCACAATTGGGCAAGGGGCTCAGCTCCGATGATATAGCGTCCGGGCTTAAGGACGCGCTATCAAAGGGCACGCAAGCGGCCACGGATAAACTGTCTGCCGCTGATGGATTTTTCAAGGATGCGGCGGTTAAGATCCTGTTACCTCCGGAGGCGGTCAAGATGGAAAAAGCTTTACGGAGTGCCGGATTTGGCCCGCAGGTAGACAAGGCTATTTTGGATATCAACCGGGCGGCGGAGGATGCGGCCAAGTCGGCGGCGCCGATCTTTCTGAACGCCATCAAGGGGATGACCGTTTCTGACGGGATTGCGATTTTGCGTGGGCCGGACACGGCTGCCACGGCGTATCTGCGGAAGTCGACGACGCCGCAATTGACGGCTGCCTTTCTTCCTGTGATCAAGAATTCCCTGGATAAAGTAGGTGCGACCAATTCGTGGAAAACGGTGGTCGATGCGTATAACAAGGTCATCCCTTTTCATAGCAAGGTTAATGCCGATCTGCCGGCATACACGACAGGAAAGGCGCTTGATGGGGTTTTTTATTATGTAGCGGTGGAGGAGAAAAGTATCCGGAAAAATCCGATGGGACAGGCGGATGACCTGCTCAAGAAAGTTTTCGGCGGGCTATAGCAGTATGTATCTTTAGGAGTATGTTGGGTCCGGTCTTTTCCCTTTACAAGCAGGCGTATAGTGGTTTGTCCCGTGCTACGTGGTTGTTGAGCACCGTGATGCTCGTGAACCGAAGCGGGACGATGGTCGTGCCATTCATGACCATCTATCTGACGTCGCGTGCGATGGGGTATAGTATTGCGCAGGCGGGGCTTGTCATGGGTATTTGGGGGCTGGGGGCCATCTGCGGCGGCTTCCTCGGGGGGCGGCTGACGGACCGCTGGGGGTTTCATCGGGTGCAATTGGCTGCGTTGACTGGCGGAGGTATCTTTTTTATCATCCTGGGGCAGGTGAAAAGTTATCCGTTGATCTGTAGCTTCACGTTTCTGTTGAGTGTGGTCAATGATGCTTTCCGGCCGGCCAATTCTACGGCCATCGCCGCGTATAGCAAAGAAGAGAACAGGACGCGGTCGTATTCACTCAACCGGCTGGCCATCAATCTGGGTTGGGCGGTCGGCGGAGCGATTGGGGGGATCCTCGCCTCGATCAATTATCATCTGCTCTTCTGGGTCGATGGGGGTACCAATCTGGCGGCTGCGCTGCTGCTGCGGATTTTCCTTCATCCGGAAACACCTAAGGCCGTTCATCATCCGCGGGAGGTTGGGGGTAAGCCGGTCTTGTCTCCCTACCGGGATCGAACTTATCTGCAGTTCATCGTTTGTGTGGTATTGTTCGCCAGTTGTTTTTTTCAATTGTTTTCTACGCTGCCGTTGTTCTACAAGCGCGTGTTGGGAATGCCCGAGTATGCGATTGGGCTTGTGCTGACGATAAACGGATTGATCATTTCGGTAGTCGAGATGGTGCTGGTCTTCAAATTGGAGGGGAGGCGGGACAACCTCTACTATGTCTTCTTCGGGGTATTGGCGATCGGGGTATCCTATCTGCTGCTTGACGTGCTGCCGCTGGGGATTCCGGTCGCCTACTTCTGTATGATTGTGAGCACCGTTGGGGAGATGTTTGCGATGTCGTTCCTGAATTCGTTCTGGATCTCGCGGACGTCGAGGTCCAACCGGGGGCAATATGCGGGATTATATACGATCGCGTGGTCGACGGCGCAGGTAGTCGGACCGACGGGCGGCGCGGAGATTGCACAGCGTTGGGGGTTTACCGTGTTGTGGTGGGCCGTCGGCGGAATTTGTCTGGCGGCGGCGATGGCCTTCCGGTATTTGCGGCAAACCCAAAATGTCCTGTCGTATGAATGAGGAGAAGCTAGTGATGTTTCGGAACCGGCTCCAGAAGGTATGGCGTCATGTGAGCAAACTGGCGAAGCGGCAGGGGGTGACCTGCTATCGTGTTTATGATCATGATCTGCCGGAATTCCCTTTTTGTATCGAGCTGTATGAAGATAAAGTATACCTGGCCGAGTATCAGCGGCGTCATGGGATGAGCGAGGAAGACCATACGGCGTGGTTAGAGACATGTGTGCCGGTGATCAGCGGTATTTTGGAGGTGCCGGATGAGCGGATCTATTTTCGTGAGCGGCGGCGGAAAGCCGGGCGGCTGGATCAGTATGAAAAACTAGGTAGCGAGCAGGAGTTCTTTGTCGTCCGCGAAGCGGGGCTTTCCTTCCTGGTGAACCTGACGGATTATCTGGATACGGGGTTGTTCCTGGACCATCGGATCACGCGGGGAATGGTGCGGGAGGAAGCGTCGTCGCGGCGGGTGCTGAATTTATTCTGCTATACCGGATCGTTCTCGGTGTATGCGGCGGCGGGAGGGGCGTTGTCGGTAGATTCGGTCGATCTGTCCAAGACCTATTTGGGCTGGGCGGAGGCGAATATGACGGTGAATGCGTTGACAGGCGGTTCGATGCGGTTTATTCATGCGGATGTAAAACAATGGTTGGAGGAGGCGCCTTCGGCGTACTATGATCTGGTGGTGATGGATCCGCCCACTTTTAGTAATAGTAAGCGGATGAAGGACTTTTTGGATATTCAGCGGGATCATGCGGAGCTGATCAATCAAACGCTGAGGGCGATGTCTCCCGGGGGTGTTTTGTATTTTAGTACGAATTACCGGCGGTTTGTATTGGAGCGGGATAAAATAACAGCGGCGTCGGTAAAAGATATTACCAACGCCACTACTCCGTTCGATTTCCAGGGGAAGCTGTTCCGATGGTGTTACAGGATCGGGAAGTAGTTCGCAAAATGCGAACTCGCGAAAGCCCGGCTGGTGGCCGATTTGGCTTGGCGGATCGGCAAAAAGTCCGCAAAATGCGAACTTCAGGGGGCGGGGGCCTATTTGCTAAACGGCTGATGACGCTATCGGCTCGCGGTTGGCAGGGCGATGTCGCGTTTTAGCATATCAATCCGGTCGGCCATTTCCCAGGCGGTGTAGAAGACGAATCGGGCCCTTTTTTCCAACAGATCATAGTTGATCTTGTCCGGCGTATCGGAGGGCTTATGATAGTCGGCATGGATACCATCGAAATAGAAAATGATCGGCACGCCTTTCCTGGCGAAATTGAAATGGTCGCTGCGGTAATAGATCCGTTCCGGATCCGTGGGATCGTCGAACTTGTAATCCAATTCGAGCTTTGAGTATTTCTGGTTCATCCCTTCGCTGATGGGCTTGAGGTCAGTGGACAGTTTGTCGCTGCCGACGACGTAAACGTAGTTCATGGAATCGCCCTGCTTGCGGTTTGGATCGATCCGGCCGATCATATCGATATTGAGATCGACGTCGGTCTTATCGAGCGCGTAGGTTGGATGATCGGTATAATACTGCGATCCCCAGAGACCTTCTTCTTCGCCGGAATTAGCGAGGAAGAGGATGCTGCGGCGAGGCCCCTTTCCGGCGGCTTTGGCTTTGGCGAAGGCGCTGGCGATCTCGAGGATGCTCACGGTTCCCGAGCCATCGTCGTCCGCGCCAAAGTAGATCTCGCCACCCCGTTTACCGAGGTGATCCATGTGGGCGGAGATCACGACGACCTGGTCTTTCAGATCGGTGCCGGGCAGGAATCCGAGGACGTCGCTGGCCTGGAGTCGGGCCGTGGCCTTCTGGAATTCCATTTTGATATTGGCAGTATAGACTTTGCTGGTCGGGGTTCCGGAGGGAAGCTGGCTGTAATCATCGCCGACGATTGTCCGGGCAATCTTCTCCGTGATATAAAAGCTGCTGATCGAATTGGTTCGTTTGTATTCGCTGATCGCCATGTTGGCTTTGGATGCGGTTAATTGGGGCGGAATATTTGTTCCGGTCTGGAGGATGAGAAGGGCCGCCGCACCGTTCCGTTGAGCGATATCCGCTTTGGAAGGTCCGCGGAAGCGCCGGCCTGTTGGCTGGGGTGTTCCGGGCGGGTTGCCATTCAGCACAAGGACGATACGGCCGCGGACATTCAGCCCTTTGTAGTCATCGCGGGTGGAATCGCTGATGCCATATCCGGCAAAGATCACTTCGCTTCCCAGCAGCGTGATGTTGTTGTTGGCCGATACGGGCGCGAAGAAATCCTGGTTGAGCGTAAAGGGTTGATCGTTGACGGAGAGCGAGGCATTTAACAGGGAGTCCTGGTAGACGGAATAAGGCAGCTGGTAGTTGTCTCCGTTACCCGGCAGGAGGCCGAGGGACTTAAAATGGTTCTCAATGTAGGCGGCTGCTTTGTGCTGGCCTTCGGTGGCGGTCTCGCGGCCTTCAAAGTCCGCGCTGGCAACGATGTAGAGATGCTTTTTCAGGTCTTCGGCGGTGATCGTTTTGGCAAACGGCCGGGGATCGGGAATCTTTTGGGCCTGTACGGCGCCGGCTCCGAACAGGGACAGGAGCAAAAGAAATTTTCTCATGCGCCAAATTTACGGGAATTGGCTTGCGGGAGAGCTTGTATTGGATGAGCGGTCTATCCCTGGGCCAGCTCGCTGAGTTCGAGCCAGCGAAGTTCCTTGTCATCGAGGAGCTGGCTGATCTCACCGACCCGGATGGAGAGGCGTTGAAGTTCGTCAAAAGAAGTTTTCCCTCCGTTAAGTTGGTCGGTGATCTGCTGTTTTTCCACGGTGAGCCGTTGGATGTCCTGTTCAAGGGTTTCAAATTCTCTTTTTTCTTTATAAGACAATTGTCGTTTATCGGGTTGCGTGGACGCGGTTTTTGGGGTCCCGGGGTTGGCTGTCTTCAAAGCGGGTTCTTCATTCGGGAATGCATCTTCGGCGTTATTGACTTTCAGCCAATCGCGATACTGGGAATAATTGCCGGGGAAGTCGCGGATAACGCCATCACCTTCCAGCACGAGCAGGTGGTCGACAAGCCGGTCCATGAAATAACGGTCGTGGGAGACGATGATCAGACAGCCCTGGTAGTCGCTCAGGAAATTTTCCAGCACGGCGAGGGTAGGGAGGTCGAGGTCATTGGTCGGCTCGTCGAGGACGAGAAAGTTGGGATTGCGGAAGAGGATCGAAAGCAGGTGAAGTCTGCGTTTCTCGCCTCCGCTCAGCCGGGAGATGTAGGTGTATTGCTGTTCGGGGGGGAAGAGGAAAAGATTGAGGAACTGAGCGGCGCTCAGGGAGCCTCCGGCAGCAAGCGGGAAATGTTCGGCGATATTTTTGACAAATTCGATGACCCGAAGGTCTTCTTTTATGATCAGGCCTTGCTGGGAGTAATTGCCGAAGATAATGGTCTCGCCGATGTTGATCTTGCCGCTGTCGGCGGGTTCGAGGCCCTGGAGGAGATTGATGAAGGTGGTCTTGCCGACGCCATTTTTTCCGATGACCCCGACGCGTTCCCCTTTTTTAAATGTGTAGTCGAATCCTTTGAGGATGGTCCGGTCGCCGAATGCCTTATGGACCTTTTTGAGCTCGACGACTTTGCCGCCGAGCCGGCTCATCTTCATCTGGAGCTCGATCTGCTGGTCTTCTATGCGTTGTTTGGCTTTTGCTTCGACCGCATAGAAGTTATCCTGGCGGCTCTTGCTTTTGGTGGTACGGGCTTTGGGTTGTTTGCGCATCCATTCGAGCTCTTTCCGGTAAGTATTCCGGGCTTTGTCGATACTGGCGGATTCGTTCTCGATCCGGGCCGTCTTTTTTTCGAGGTAATTCTCGTAGTCACCGCTGTAAGTAAAGAGGGTACTGCCGTCCATCTCCCAAATTTCATTCGTTACGGCGTCGAGAAAATAGCGGTCATGGGTGACAAGGAGGAGGGTGACCTTCTGCTGGTCCAGGTAGTGTTCGAGCCATTCTACCATTTCGACGTCAAGGTGGTTGGTAGGCTCGTCCATGATCAGCAGAACGTGTTTGGGTTCGAAGCCGATGTCGATCAAGGTCCTGGCAAGGGCGACCCTCTTGCGCTGACCGCCGGAAAGTTTGCCGGCAGGCTGCTGGAGATGGTGGATATTGAGTTTGTCGAGGATCTGTTTGACCTTGGTATCGAAGTCCCAGGCATTCAACTCGTCGAGCCGCACGATGGCTTCGGTCAGGCGGCCGGCGTCTTCCGCGTCGCTGGCGTCCTCATAGTCCCTGATGGCGTTGATGACAGGATGGTCATGGTGAAAGATATTATCGAGGATGGTCCGGTCTTCGATAAAGGAGGGTTCCTGTTCGAAGAGGGCCACGGTGACATCCTTGTGGATCCAGACGGTTCCGTCGTCAGCGGTCTCTTTTCCGGCGAGGATGCGGAGCAGCGTGGATTTTCCGCTGCCGTTGCGGGCGACGAGGGCGATCTTGTCGCCTTCTTCCATGTGAAAGGTCAGGTTGCTGAAAAGTGGCTTTACGCCGTAGGATTTGCTCAAATTCTCGACGGAGACATAATGCATTCTGCAAATATACTATCCTTTAATGAGCTCGAGGGCAACGTGGATCCTGACGTCGTCACCGAGGACGATGCCGCCGGTATCGGTAGTCATATGCCAGGTGAGGCCGAATTCCTTGCGATTGATCTTACCGTTGACAGCAAAGCCCGCGCGAGTGTTACCCCAGGGATCTTTGATCACGCCACCGAATTCCACTTCGAGTTTGACGTTCTTGGTTATGCTGCGAATGGTCAGGTCGCCGTAAAGATCATAGGAGCCGTCGTTATCGACGTTCTCGATCTTCGTGATTGCGAATTTGATCTGGGGGTATTTGGCCACATCGAAGAAATCGGGGCCTTTAATATGGCCGTCGCGTTGTTCGTTGTTGGTACTTATGGAGGCGGCGTCGAGGGTAAAGGTAACCTTCGAAGAAGTAAAGTCTTCCCCTTCGGTGGTGACGTCGGCCAGGAAAGAGGAGAAGTGGCCGGTCACGGTGGAGATCATCAAGTGCTTTACTTTGAATTCAACTTCCGAGTGCGTGGGGTCCAATACCCATTTCGTTGTAGCCATAAGGATTATTATAATGTTTGAACAATGAAATTACGGAGATCGGGAGGCCCTTCAAAATTAATTAATTTCTGATGAAGGGCGGAGTGCGGGTGACGGAGACCGGGCGGTGCGCGTGCGCGGGATTAGTTTCTGATGAACGGGAGAATGGCGTCATGGTATTCAGGTTGTTTGAGCTGCTCACGTAAATGACGGAACGTTTCGTAGGGTCCTTTGGTTGAAAAAAGGTTGATCAGCCATACCGGCGCCAGGGCGCCGGGGTCGAGTCTCAGTTCATAGCTGATCTTTATCCGATCGCCCGGCAGAGGCGTGACGACCCAGCGTTCGACGGAAAGGGGGACGCGGACGACACCTTGTTTTGCAGGGACATAGCCGGCGATCTCATCGGCGTGGATATACAGGGTGCGGGTGCCGGTGTCCTGCGAGACATGCAGATGGACCGCCAGGTCGCGGTCGCTCGCGGGCCACGGGGAACGGATCAATGAATAGAAGTACAGCTCGGATGGACTGATCCTCTTCAGCACATAGGCTTTAGCCGAGTTGAACGACCAGTTCGGATAGTTGCCGATATCGAGGATAAGGGCGGTCAGAGCAGAAAGTTTTCCCGGCAACGTCATTTCCACTTTCACGTCGTCGAACCGGGAACTGTCACCGGTCCGGGAGTAAACGCGAATGCCGTCCTGGTCTTTTTTCAATTCCCAGGTCTGCTGGGCGTCCGCATGCGGCGCGGAAAACAGGTATAATAATAACAAAAGTATTCGATGCTGGTTCATAGATCGTTCCGTGGGTTTTATGAAACCCTACCAGCCGAAGTACAGCGAGATATTGCCGACTTCATGCGAGTAGAGGCCTTTCATCATTGCGGTAGAGCTGTTTTGGTTGAATGAAATGCTGAAATCGCCGATGCTGGCTACTGCGCCGAAGTTGGAAGCAAGGACGATGTTGTTGATCGGGTGATAGGGTTGGTCGGAAGCTGGCGATTGCTGCTGTGGCTTTGCAGGGCCTTCTGCCGCTTTAACGTTGGGATTGCGGGTGAACATCCCACCCTGCAGGACTGCTTCCGTGAGGATGAGCTGCAGTTCCGGCCGGCAGATGAAATAGAGCTGCCAGTTCTTGTGGTGATGGCTGTTCCGGCCGGTGCTGGCGAACTGGCTGAACAAGCCCTTGAAATAGGGGTTCATCCGGCCTATTCGAACGAGGGGGAATACGGTCAGGCTGTTCATCATCGTACCGGCGGAAAGCTGGCTGCCGCCGATCCATTCGATGGTGGAACCATTTCCGGCCAATTGTCGTTCGGCCGTGACGTCGATATTTGCCAGGAGATCGTTCGGATATTGGTGGCTCCAGCCGAGGGGCTTGAAATAGTGGATCAGTCTATGGAAGCCGGTCTGCAATTGTTCGGCCAACGATGCAGGTCCGATCATTCCCAGGTCGAGCTCTGTCCGGAGGTCGTATTTCTTCTCCGGATTGTATGAATAGAGCGTATGGGTGACGACCAGGGCGCCGGACCAGGGGTAGTCGTTCGGCTGATAGGCGGAATTGGTGATGTTCTTTGGTGTGTACATCAGCTGCATGATCCCCCAGCCATAGGTGTTTATGCTGTGGGCGCCGGCTTTCGGGAGGAGGTGGTCGATCGGGTTTTTCGAGGGATGCCGCGGTTGATAGAAATAGTCCAGCCGGGTGCCGTTGGTATAGGCGTCGTCCGTCCCACAACCGCGGGCGTTGATGAAATCGTTGTCTTCGTAAGCACGGAACATCCAGCGGAGGTTGTCGGTGGCTCGGGCGTCGGCGGTTTGGGTGTCGGTGGCTCGGGCTTCAGTGGGCTGGTCGTCGATGGTTTGGGTCTCGATGGTTTGGGCGTCAGTGGCTTTTATTTCAAGGGAGGGGGATTGTGCGTTCAGGTGGTCGTCTTCGCTTTGGCCAAGACAGAGCAGGGCAATGCCTGCCATGAGTAATAATTGTTTCATTTCCAGTCTGTTTGTCGTTGATTATTCTATTGATTTCGAGTGCCATATATTCGAATCTATGTTACATTCTCCTTTAACAATACATATAGAAAAATGGTTCGACCGATCGTCGGATTTGGTCGAATTGTTTGTGGAGGGGGGATTTTTCAGGAGGCGCGAGATAAAATGTCGCGAGCCCGGGCCTAGCGGTCGTCGTTAGGGGGAAACCGGGCCCGGGGTCGTTTGGGGAGGTAGGATCCCGGCGTCATTTGGGGGGCAGGACCCTGGCGTCGTTTGGGGAGGTAGGATCCCGGCGTCATTTGGGGGGCAGGACCCTGGCGTCGCTTGGGGAGACAGGACCCTGGCGTCGCTTGGGGAGACAGGACCCTGGCGTCGCTTGGGGAGACGGAACCCTGGCGTCGCTTGGGGAGACGGAACCCTGGCGTCGCTAGCGCGAGACCCGGAAGTGATATTGGCCGGAGCCGAGCCGGGCGACGATGTAGCCTTTGCCGACTGATTCGATGGTGATCTCGCGGATGGCCGCCAGGGGGTGACCGCTTTCGCTGATCAATCCGTTGTCGGGTGCGGGGATGAAAAGGCTGGAGGTGGTGTTGGCGGGGATGACGATATCCATGAGCAGGGTGTCGCTGTTCATTCGCCAATGACTGCTCAGGAGGCCGTAGCCGGTTTGAAGATCGGCGCCTGCTTCGGTCAGACCGCCGCCAGGGTGTGGGTCGATCCGGCTATGGTGGTAGCCGGGGTCGGCAGCATACGTGTCGATGCCGGCGATGACCCGGTACATCCAGTCGCCGATAGCGCCGTAAGCATAGTGATTGAACGAGTTCATACCCGGGGTCTGGAAGGTGCTGTCGGGCCTGATGCCGTCCCACCTTTCCCAGATGGTGGTGGCGCCCATTTTCACGGGATAGAGCCACGACGGGTAGGTATCTTGCATCAACAGACGGTACGCGACGGAGACATAACCAAAGTCGCTGAGGACATGACAGAGATAAGGCGTTCCGAGGAATCCGGTGGTGAGGTGGTAGTTGTAGTCCTGGATATTGCTCACGAGGCGTCGGACAGCCTGATCGCGCAGTTCTTCGGGCAGCATGTCGAATTCCAGCGCGAGGACGTAGGCGGTTTGGGTGCCGGACACCAGCCGGCCACTGGGCGTGACATATTCGTGGAGGAAGGCTGCCTTGATCTGTTTGAGCAGGGCGGAATAAGCGACGACATCGTCCTTTTTGCCCAGTACGTCGGCGGCATTAATGAGCAGCTGGGTAGAGTGCGCGTAGAAGCACTGGGCGATCAGGTATTTGTCGGTGACGGCGGAGCGGCCGTCGTTGTCGTCAAAGGGCCGATAGAAAAGCCAGTCGCCGAAATCGAAACCGGTGTTCCAAAGGTCGTCTTTTGCCTGCGCGCGGATGTATTCGACCCAGGCCTTCATGCTGGGATATTGGTTTTCCAGTACCCGCTGATCGCCATAGGCGAGGTAGACGTTCCATGGGATGATAGTGGCCACATCGGCCCAGCCGGCGCTCGTGCCGTTCCCGGTGACGTTGGGAATAACAAAGGGAACGGCGCCGGAAGGGAGCTGGTCGGCTGCGACGTCTTTTAACCATTTGGTGAAGAAGTTTTCAACGCCGCGGTTGAATGCCGCGGTTCTTGAGAATACCTGGGCATCCCCTGTCCAGCCGAGCCGTTCGTCGCGCTGGGGGCAATCGGTGGGAACATCGAGGAAGTTGCCTTGCTGTCCCCATTGGATATTGTGCTGGAGTTGATTGATCAGCGGATCGGAACAGGTAAAAGTGCCGGTCTTTGGCATGTCCGAATAAAGGGCGACGGCGGTGAAGGCATTGACATCGATGGGACCTTTCCAGCCTTCGACGCGAACGTAGCGGAAGCCGTGAAAAGTAAAATGGGGCTCAAAGACGTTGTAGCTGGCGTTGTTGGTTTCGACACGGTGGAGGCTGTCGTCATCGGGGTAGACGCCGTCCCCAAGGATGTACACGTCCTCCGCTTTTGCTTTCCGAAGATTGTCGGTGTAGAAATTGCCCTGTTTGTCGAGGACCTCCGCGTGAGAGAGGCGGAGGCTATCGGCGGGATGCCCATATACCCGGACAGCGACCCAGCCGACGAGGTTCTGGCCGAAGTCAAGCACCTGTTCGCCTTTCGGCGTGGTGATAACCCGCAGGGCCGGGAAGGTCTCGTGCTTGCGGACGGGCTCGTTGACCGTCGCGATCAGGTTGCTCATCGGGAAGTCCCCGGTCTGTACAGGTGTCCACCGGGAATCGTCATAAACAGGCAGGGACCAGCCGTTCTTTGCAAGGCGGTGGTCGATCCGCTCGCCGTTATAGATCTCGGAGGAGCGGACGTCCCCGGTAGATGAGCGCCAGCCGGGTCCGGTGGCGATCGTATCGGATTTGCCGTCCTTGTAACGAATGATCAGCTGCAGGAGAAGTGAATTGTCCTTCCCATAAACATTATGCTGTGTGTCGAAGCCGATGGTGCCGCGATACCAGCCATTGCCGAGTAAGGCGCCGATGGCGTTGGCGCCTTTGTGAAGCAGGCCGGTGACGTCGTAAGCCTGATATTGAAGACGTTTATTGTAGGAGGTCCAGCCGGGTGTCAGGTAGGAGTCGCCGACACGCTGACCATTGAGACGGGCTTCATAGAGACCATGAGCGGTGATGTAGACGGTGGCAGAGGCGAGGGTGCGGCTAATAGTGAAGCGGGTGCGAAGGAGGGGATTGCCGGCGTCTCTGGCGGTGTTACCGGCGTCTACGACGGCGTTGCCGGGCTGGATCCACCTGGCTTTCCAGTCTTCCGGCCGCAGAAGGCCCATTTGCCACCGGGCGCTTTCGCTCCAGGGGGAGGCGCGGCCTTTGTTATCCCAGATGCGGACCTGCCAGTAATATGCGGTGCCTGATTGCAGGTGCGGACCGCTATATTCGACCTGGATGGAGGCGGTGGAGTTGGTTTTACCGGAAGTCCAGAAAAGGTCTTTGCTGTCGGGACGGGTGCTGACCCGGATCTCGAAGGCGGTCTGCAGCTCGTTGCGGTCGGCCGACTCGATCTGCCAGCTGAAACGGGGGGCTTTGCTGTCGACGCATAGCGGGTTGGAGAGATTTTCAATCTGGAGATGGGAGAGTGTCGGCTGGCACGTGGCTGAGAGGCCGCATAAGAGCAGAGCGATCAGATGGCAGGTAAATCGTTGCATGGGGCAAATATAAACGCGAAAAAAAACTTTATATAAATTTATTTTTTTTCGCCTTACCATATACGTCTGTGCCTAAAGCCTTACCATATACGTCTGTGCCTAAAGCCTTACCATATACGTCTGTGCCTAAAGGCGCGAACTGAACGGAACTCAGTTCAGGATTGAACCCTATATTTGGGTCTGGAAAAAATTGGAGGCCTGTCCTTATGTTCATTATCGATGCCCACCTGGATCTCAGCATGAATGCAATGGAGTGGAACCGCGATCTGCGGTTACCCGTTGAGGATATACGCGCCCGGGAGCGCGGAATGACCGACAAGCCGGACCGGGCGAAAGGGACAGTCTCATTACCGGCGTTACGTCAGGGGGGAATCGGGTTGGTGGTGGCGACGCAGATTGCGCGGTATGTGGCGCCGGATAATCCGTTGCCGGGGTGGCATTCGCCCCGGCAGGCGTGGGCGCAGACGCAGGCGCAGCTGGCGTGGTACAAGGGGATGGAAGAGGCCGGGGAGATGGTGATGATCAGGGATTTGGCGGGGTTGGAATCTCATGTTAAGATTTGGATGGAGGGAGACGGGGCGACGCTTCCGGTCGGATATATTCTGAGCCTCGAAGGCGCGGATTCGATCGTTACTCCGGAGTATCTCGAAAGGGCGTATCAATATGGGCTGCGGGCCGTTGGCCCGGCGCATTACGGGCCAGGGCGGTATGCAAACGGGACCGACAGTGCGGGCAGACTCAGCGGTGAGGGGAAGGCGTTGCTCGGGGAGATGCAGCGGTTGGGGATGATCCTGGATGCTACACATTTGTGTGATGACGCCTTTTGGGATGCGATGGAACTGTATGATGGTCCGATATGGGCCAGTCACAATAATTGCAGGGTGCTGGTGGATCACAATCGTCAGTTCAGCGACGACATGATAAAAGTGCTGATCGAAAAGGGCGCGGTGATCGGGGGAGCGCTGGATGCGTGGATGATGGTACCTGGTTGGGTGAGGGGGCAATCCGATCCGCGGGCGATGAATTGCAACCTGGAGAAAGTGATCGATCACCTGGACCATATCTGTCAGATTGCCGGCAACGCCTTGCATGTGGGCATCGGCACCGATCTGGACGGCGCCTTTGGCAAAGAGCAGTGTCCGTACGACATCGAGACGATAGCGGATCTGCGGCGGCTACGGAAATTATTGGGCAGGCGCGGGTATTCGGACGCCGATACCGAGAATGTTGTGTGCGGCAACTGGCTGCGGTTTCTAAGAAAAGCCTGGGCGTAGATTATTTTACCGGGGTCATTTTGAGGCATACCGGTGCGGGAATGGACAATGTTTTCCCGGTTGGGGTAGGCATGCCCGTTTGGGGATCGATCTTAAAGATGACCACATTGGAGCCGTTCTGGTTGGCTGCCAGCAGCCAGTGTCCGGTTGGGTCGATCATAAAATTCCGGGGTGTATTGCCCCCGGATGGCGCCACTCCTTTCCAGGTCAGCTTGCCCGTTGCTGCATCAATGGTAAAGACCGCAATATTGTTGGCGTCACCCCGGTTGGAGGCGTAGAGGAACCTGCCGTCGGGGGAAACGTGGATATCCGCGCTGCCGATCTCACCCTTGTATCCGGCGGGATGCGAGGAGATCGCTTGCAGCAATGTGAATTTCCCGTTTGTATAATGAAACGCGTCAACCATGCCGCTTAGTTCGTTGATGGCGTAGACGTAAGGCTTGCCCGGAGAAAAGGCGGTGTGCCGCGGGCCATATCCCGGCTGGATCTTTACGATCGAGTCCGTGGCGGGCGTAAGGGGGGTCTTCATGGCGGAGGGAGTGAAGTGCAGAACCGAGAGCTGGTCCATTCCGAGGTCGGCGACGACGAGATAATGCTGATCGGGAGAGAGGATCGTGGAATGGACATGGGCTTTCTCCTGGCGGTCCTTAACCGGTCCGGCGCCTGTATGCTGGATCAGCTCTGTGAGGGGATGAAGCGAACCGTCCATTCCGATCGGCAGGGCGGAGAGATTGCCGCCGCTGTAGTTGGCAATCAGCGCCCATCTCCGGCCGGCGTCCACAGAAATATAGCAGGGGTCGGCGCCGCCGCTCGGCTGCTTGTCGATAAACGTGAGTTTGCCGGTGGTCTTGTCGAAAGAGAAGGCGCTTACTTCTCCGGATTCCGTACCCTTCCCATGCGTTTCATTGACGCTGTAGAGGAACCTGCCGCCGGGCGCAAGGGCCAGATAGGAGGGGTTGTCGGTCATCATGGTACTTATCGGGGTAGCGTCGCCGGTAGCAGCGTTGAAACGATACACATAAATGCCTTTACTCCCCTGGCTGGCGGGTGGTCCTTCGGTGTAGGTACCGACAAAGAGATAATATTGCTGAGAAATGGCGGGGAAGGACAGGAAAAGGAGGAGGCCCAGCATGTGAAGACGCGTTGTAAAGTTGGCGGTGAATTTCGCGCTAAAGCTCATGGTAAAGCTATTGATGAATGAGAATGAATCGGCGGTTGGAGTAAAAGTACTATTTTTATGCCCTCAAAAATCAACCAATCACATGCGCAAGATCCACTTTTTCCCTGCCGTCCTGTTGATGGGCATGGTTGCCTGCAACAATGCAGGTGACAAGGCCGCCAACACGGACACGACTGCTTCCGCCAAAGACTCCACGATGCCGATGGCAAAAGACACCACTCAAGCCGTGGCTATTCCGGCGCTGCCCGCCGTGCCGACCGGCGCCAAGGTCTACTTCAAGAACCTGAAGAACGGACAGACCGTGACTTCACCCGTCAAAGTAGAAATGGGTGTTGACGGCATGAAAGTCGATACGGCAGGTCCTGTAGTTGCAGGCAGCGGTCATTTCCACATCCTGGTCGATGTCGGCGACTCTATCGCGGCCGGTCAGATGATTGTCAAGGATTCGACGCATCTTCATTACGGCAAGGCGCAAACCAGCGCAGAGTTGAAGCTGGCTCCTGGTAAGCATACGCTTGCGCTGGAATTTGCGGATGGGGTTCACCGCTCGTATGGCAGCCAGATGGCGGCAACCGTATCGGTGACGGTAAAAAAATAAAAAGAAACAGGTGACAGGGCACGCCTGCTGTTCCGGTTCTCCATCGGGGCAACAGGCGTTTTATATATATCGGGTCAAAAGTGGTCGGGCAAGCGCAGGTGCGCGCAGTTTTGTACTTTTGTAGTGGAAAGCAACGAAAAGTCCTGATAGGTTGTCAGGTAAAAAGATTGGTTGTGTCCTAAGTATCAGTGAATAAATTTGAATGAGACCATGATAAACAATCGTCAGCATTTTATTTGGAGTTCAATAATGTTGGTTTATGTATCGGCAGCGTCGGGATGTCTAAAAGCGAATTCCAGCACCAATACCAGCAGCGGGGTTTGCTATGTGGCTGTAATGAACGAGGCTCCTTACAGTTCAACCATGGATATTTATTTCAACGGGATCCTGGTGAGCACCACCGGAGGCATTGCGCCGGGGGAATATTCTTCCGAATACGGGTCAGTAAAACCGGGGAATTACACGGTCGATTTCAAAGTAGCGGGAACGGATAGCGTATTATATGAAATCCCGGCCACGGCGTATGACACATCAACCTTTTATACGCTGATCCTTTACAATACCGCGCCGAAAAGCCCTGCCGTGGCGGCGGCCCGGATCCTGGATGACTATTCTTCCGTATCGCAAACGACAAGCGCCTACTACCGGTTCTTTAACCTGAGCCCGGACGCACCAGCCGTGGATCTTTATCTGAATAGTACCGTTGCACAAACGAACCGGTCGTTGATGGATAATCTTACCCACCTGTCGTTTAATGCGTTCCAGCCTATCAATGCCGGGACGTTTACCATCAATGTAAACAAGGCGAATACCGACACCGTCCTGGCCACACTCAGTCCTAATCCTTCAGAGCTGGTTCCGGGCACGGTCTACACGATCTTTTTGTCCGGAACCGCTTCGAACCTTGCCGTCACGGCCCTGGCAGAAACTTACTGAGCCGTCGCCAGGCGGAACTGGTACCAGTTGGCGTCTTCCCTGATCGGCGGGTCGTCCGACTTGTAAATCCGACGGCTGCCGTTCCCTCCGTTCCCGCCGAAATGCATCCCGTTCACGCCCAGGCCACGGCCGCCACCATTGTGGTGTTGATTGGCGGCGACGGTTTGGCCGGAAGGCGTATTGAGGACCACCCCGATGCTAAACGGTTTCTTTGGATTCCTGGTGTTGAGATCGGCACCCAGGACATTTACGATGGGAATAACGGCTTCATAGACGAGAAGGCTGTCGTGGTGGCTGAGTTGAATGGCTACCCGGATGGGGCTTTTGGCATCTCCCCGTGCGAACTGGCCGTTCTCGATCCCGGAAAATCCGGTGGTCCCGTAGGAGTCGGATTGCTGTAACAGCTCCATTTTCCAACTGCTGTCGTTCTGGTTGGTCAGCGGCTCGCCGTTACGATCACCGATATTGGGATCGGGTTGTTTCCTCAGCGGGTAATGCAGGCTGATATCCCGGCCGTTCTGGCCTTTTGGATCCAGATATACGGTAATGCCTGCGCGCAGCATCCGCAGCATCGTCTGCTCTTCGCGGGACAGGACGCAGATGTAGATATTCTTGTTATCGTTGGTGACATTGTATTGAAGCGTATAGGTCGCGTTGGCGAAGCGGAGCGGCAAGGTCCAATCATCGGGGATCCCGTCGGCGACGACAGGCGTGGTTTGATAGTGGCCAGGGGGGACCATCTTGTGCGAACAGGCGGCAAGGCACAAGCTGAGGGTGAGGACAAAAGGCAGAGTTTTGGCGGCCATGGATTTTTTGGGCGGAAAGGTAATCAGGGGATTGTCAATGGAATATTAAAATCGGTGAATGGTTGAAGGATTAATGTTGATTTGTTAATTGACCATGTCCTTCCTCTACGTACGAGCTGACGGGCTCGCAGGTGCAGATCAGGTTACGGTCGCCATATGTATTGTTGACGCGGGCGACGCTTGGCCAGAATTTGTTCTCCCGCACATAGGACAGCGGGAAGGCAGCCTGGCTTCGCGGATAGGAATGTTTCCATTCGTCTGCGCAGATGACGTGCTGGGTATGGGGGGCATTCTTCAACGCATTGTCGGTCTTATCGGCCTTCCCCTCTTCAATGGCACTGATCTCCTTGTGGATGCTGATCATGGCATCGCAGAATCGGTCGAGCTCGGGCTTGTCCTCACTTTCTGTCGGCTCGATCATAATCGTACCCGGGACGGGGAAGCTGAGGGTGGGCGCATGGAAACCATAATCGATCAATCGTTTCGCCACGTCTTCCGCCTCAATGCCGGCGCTGGTCTTGAAGGGGCGCAGGTCGACAATAAATTCGTGTGCACACATTCCATGGGCTCCGCTGTATAGCACCTTATAATACTTCTCCAGCCGGGCCTTCATATAGTTGGCATTCAGGATGGCGTAGCGGGTTGCGTTGGTGACCCCTTCGGCGCCCAGCATTTTGATATAAGCGTAGCTGATCAGAAGGATGCTTGCCGAGCCAAAGGGTGCGGCGGAAACCGCGTGAATGTGGTGGTTTGCGGTTGTCCCGTTGCCGTTGGAAGAGAACCATGCATCTCCGGACGGCAGGTTAACGTGTGCCGGGAGGAAAGGTTTCAGTTTTTCATTGACGCAGATAGGTCCCATGCCGGGTCCGCCGCCGCCGTGCGGAATGGCGAAAGTCTTGTGGAGGTTGAGATGGCAGACGTCTGCTCCGATCAATCCGGGGCTGGTAAGACCAACCTGGGCATTCATATTGGCACCGTCCATATAGACGAGACCGCCGTTCTCGTGGACGGTGCGGCAGATCTCTGAAATACTTTCTTCAAATACTCCGTGGGTAGAAGGGTAGGTAACCATCAGACCGGCCAGCTGGTCCTTGTATTGAGCGGCCTTTTCCTGCAGGTCGGCGATGTCGATATGGCCGTCCTCATCGCTTCTGACAACGACGACTTTCATCCCGGCCATCACGGCGCTGGCAGGATTGGTCCCGTGGGCCGAGATCGGGATCAGCATCACGTCCCGATGTGCGCCGTCGTTGGCGGCGTGATATGCCCGGATCGTCAGCAGGCCGGCGTATTCGCCCTGGGCGCCGCTGTTGGGTTGAAGGGAGGTGGCGGCAAATCCGGTGATCTCGCTGAGCCAATCCTCCAATTCCGTCAGGATCTGACGATAGCCTTTCCACTGGTCTGCCGGCGCGAACGGGTGGAGGCCGGCAAATTCCGGCCAGCTGACAGGGATCAATTCGGTCGCGGCGTTGAGCTTCATGGTACAGGAGCCCAGGGAGATCATCGAGGTGTTAAGGGAGAGGTCTTTTATTTCCAGGCTGCGCAGGTAGCGCATCATGTTCGTCTCACTGTGATGGGTGTTGAAAACGGGATGTGTCAGGAATTCCGAGGTACGGGTGACGAAAGAAGGGATGTTGGACAGGGTGTCATCCTCATCGAACGTGGCCGACACCACATCGGTACCGGCGGCCGAGCCGAAGACGGCGAGGATGTTGACGATGTCTTCCTGAGAAGTTGTCTCATCGATGCTGATCCCGACACAAAGTCCCGAGTAATAGAAGTTTATCCCGCGGGCGGTTGCCGCGGAACGGATGGCGGTCACGTCCTTTACGCGCACACGGATGGTGTCGAAATAGTATTGATCGATAACCGGGTAGCCGAGCTGATCCAGTTCGGAGGCGAGGGTCCTGGTGAGCAGGCTGATTCGTTTAGCGATGGTCGTGAGACCAGACGGGCCGTGCCAGACGGCGTACATGGCCGCCATATTGGCGAGGAGCGCCTGGGCGGTGCAGATGTTGGATGTCGCTTTTTCGCGTTTGATGTGTTGTTCCCGCGTCTGGAGGGCCATGCGAAGGGCGCGGTTCCCCTGAGCGTCGATGCTGATACCGATGATCCGGCCTGGAATGGACCGTTTGAATTCCTCTTTAGCGGTAAAAAAAGCGGCGTGGGGCCCGCCAAAACCCATGGGTACGCCCAGCCGTTGGGAGGAGCCCACGGCCACGTCAGCGCCGAGCTCACCGGGGGGTGTAAGGAGGGTTAGTGCCAGGAGGTCGGTCGCCATGACCACGTAAGCGCCTGCCGCGTGGGCCTGAGAAATAAAGGAGCTGTAATTGCGGATGACGCCGTCGGAGGCCGGGTATTGGACGATGGCGCCAAAAAAGGAATCATCGAGCCTCGCTTCGCGATAGTCGCCGGTAACCAGCTGGATGCCGACGGGTTGTGCCCGGGTAAATAGCAGGTCTTTTGTCTGGGGGAATATATTGCTGTCAACAAAGAATTTGGGGGTAGAGATGTGGTCGTGGTCCTTGTTTTTCAGGTTGAAGAACATGGTCATAGCTTCCGCAGCTGCGGTGCCTTCGTCGAGGAGCGAGGCATTGGCAAGGGGCAGCCCGGTCAGATCGGAGACCATGGTTTGGAAATTGAGCAGGCTTTCGAGACGGCCCTGTGAGATCTCTGCCTGGTAGGGGGTATACTGGGTATACCAGCCCGGATTCTCGAAAACATTGCGAAGGATTACGCTGGGTACAATGGTGTTATAATAGCCCTGACCGATATAGGATTTGAACACTTTGTTCTTAGCCGCGATTTCGCGCAGGGAAGTCAGGTATTGATACTCGCTGAGCGGATCGGGGATGTTGAGCGGTTTTCTGCTGCGGATAGAGGCCGGGATGGTCCGGTCGATCAGTTCGTCCAGGGAGCGGACGCCGATGGAGGCCAGCATGCTTGAGGTCTCTTTTTCGTCGGGGCCGAAATGGCGTCCTGAAAATTCATTCACCTGCTGTTCGAATAAGTTCATATTGAGGGGTGACCTTTTGGAATTTAAAGAATGTGCAAAGGTACGAGTAATGCGGGAGAAATGGACAAATTCGGCGGGATGCGCGGGGGGAAGGCGAGGGGGTTCGCGGGGGAAGGCGAGGGGGTTCGCGGGGGATGGCGGGGAGATGACGGGAGGGGGTAAAACGGAGAAGAGGCCGTCCCGACTTTGACAAATTGGGAAGTGCCTCTCCTCATAAAAACCCCTAAACCCTAAAAATTGAATGCAAACTATTCGTGCGTGTGCAGGAATAAATTCTACAACAAAGTTAATTCCCAATCGGGGGAAATAAGTGGATAATCGATTAAAAGACAATTAAAATTGCGGGTCTCCGGCGAGGTTAAGTGGCTTAGGATCAGTCAATTCCGCTGGCTTAGGATCAATAGATTCTGCCTGTCTTAGCTGTTCGCTCGTCAGGCGGCTTCCGTCATGGCTCCAGCCGGGAGGGCCGAAGAGATACTTCCATTTCACTTTCCAGCTGATATCGCGCCGGCTGAAATCTTTTCCGATCGCCGCCCATTCGTGAAAGACGAGGTCGGCGGGGCCGGTCTTTTCCATCGGTTTGGTGAGGCCATATTTCCGGGGCTGGTATTCCTCAGCGCTTAGTTCAGGCTGGAAAGTGCCAAAGAGCTGGTCCCAGATAATGAGGAACATGCCCATATTCTTATCGAGGTATTTGGGGTTGGAGGCGTGATGGACCCGGTGATGAGACGGGGTGACCAGGATGTATTCGAGCCAGCCCATTTTGTTGATCAGCTCGGTATGCACAAGGATCCCCCAAATTTGCGTCGCGGAGTACATCAAAACGATATCCAGTGGTCTGAAGCCGAGGAAGGCAAGCGGGATGAAATACACGAACCGGTAGAGGGGCTGGAAGACGGAGGAACGAAACCCCACCGTAAAGTTCATTTTTTCTGAGGAATGATGGGTGACGTGGACGGCCCAGAACAGGCGGATCTCATGATCCCAGCGGTGCAGCCAGTAATACAGGAAATCTTCGGCCAGAAGGAGAAGTAACCAGTAGGAGAAAACATTAGTGATCGATATCCAGTGGTGGTTGTAGCAGATCTGGAGGATCAGCAGATAGACGCCGCGAAACAGGAGGTCGATGAAGCTGTTCAGCAGCATGAGGTAAATATTGCTCAAGGTGTCCCTGAAAGAATAGAGCTTGCGGTGCCTGTAGTTGCTGAGCAGGATCTCCAGGCCGATAATGATAAGATATAACGGTGTGCTGAATAGCAGCAGTATTTGTTCTCTAAGGTTTTCCACGGCCCAAAAATACTTGAATTTTCCCGAACTTTACGGCTTCAGGATATGGACGATTTATTGCATAATTGGGAAAAAAAATCTTCAGGCCGGCAAAAGGAATACCGAAGGTTCCTGGAGAAGGCGGGGAAGGCGCCGTCGCGGAATCAGGTTCTGGACCGGCTGCCCGAGCTCCATGCGGAGGCCTTCCGGAAGATCGATTGTCTGCAATGTGCGAACTGCTGTAAGAATTATTCGCCGCGTTTCAAGACCCCGGATATCAAACGGATTGCGCGTGAGCTGAAAATGCGCGAGAGTGAATTCATTGAGCGGTATCTGCGTTTGGACGAGGATGGGGACTATGTGGTGAAATCGACGCCGTGTCCGTTCCTGGGAGCGGATAACCGATGTGGGATATACGACGTTCGGCCGTCGGATTGTGAGCGGTTCCCATACACGGATGAGGATGTGTTCGTCCGGAGGCCGGCGCTTACGTTAAAAAATTCGACTTTTTGCCCGATCGTCTATTATGTACTCGAAAGGCTTAATACTCCATCTTCCTCAGGGCCGGAGCTCTGAACCAGGTGGTGATGACAACGGCGAGGGTCATACAGCCGCCGAACACGACGGAGGGGATGACGCGCATCAATTTTGCCATGAAACCGCTTTCAAACATCCCCAACTCGTTGCTGGAATTGATGAACATGGAGTTGACGGCCGCGACCCGGCCGCGCATCGCGTCGGGGGTCTTGATCTGCACGATCGTTTGGCGGACCACGACGCTAATTCCGTCGAGCATGCCGCTGCACATCAAAGCGAAGAAGGAAAGGAGATAGATCTTCGACAGGCCAAAAACGATGATACAGGTTCCGAAGCCGGCGACGGCATAGAGGAGGGTCCTTCCCTGTCTGCGTCTGAGCGGGCGTAGGGTAAGGGAAAGGATCATGATCATGGAACCGATGTCTTCGGCGGCATTGAGCCAGGCATAGCCGATGGGCCCAACCTGGAGAATGTCACGGGCAAACACGGGGATAAGCGCCCTGACACCGCCGAAGAGGACAGCGAAAAGATCGAGGGCAAGTGCGCCGAGCAATTCCCTGGTACGGACTACAAAGCGCAGTCCTTCTTTAATGCTTTCCCACGTCTTCTTTTCGCCGGTAACCATGATCTGTTTTGGCGCGAGCCGGTGGAAGCAGAGCCCTGCGATGATCACGTAGATGGCGACGATGCTGAAGGTGACGGGGTAGGAAGTTCGCGCGATGAGGAATCCGGCGGTGGCATGGCCGGTAACTGAGGCAAGCAGGAAAGTGCTGCTGTTGAGGGTAACGGCGGCAGGCAGTTTTTCCTTCGGTACGATCTGGGCAACGATCGCGTTGAGCGCGGGGCCGGCGAAGGCACGGATAATGCCGGTACAGAAGACGATGGCATAGGTCAGCCATTGGATCCAGTGGTTATGGAGCAGCCGGACAACCGGGCCGAAGACAAGCGAGAGGAGACCGACAACGCATATCAGATAGAATGAAGTCGTCCGCAGGAGCAGGGAGCGTTTGTCGCTTTTGTCGATGATGTGTCCGGCGTACAATGCGAGGCTAAAGGCGGGGATGAATTCGGACAGGCCGATAAGGCCGATGGCGAAGGGATTGCGGGTAATATCGTAGATGCGCCAGCCGATGACCGTGGTGACAAGGCTCTGCGCCATGACATAAAAAAGGCGGGCCACGATGAAGCTCCGGTATTCGCGTATGTGCAGTAATTCCAGCGCGGATGGCCTTCGATCTTCGGTCATCCTACTAAGGTAAAGAAAAAAAGTGTTGTCCTTCCCCCGTATCGCGCTCGAGTGCGTCGAGGATGACCTGCAGATGTGCGGGGTTGGCGAGGAAGTCGGCGTTGCTGACGTCTACGACCAGCGTGCGGATATTGTGTTGCCGGATATAGTGGGTATAGGCTTCCTGAATGCTGAAAAGGTAATTATCCGGAATGCCTTGTTCGTAGGGTCGGTTACGTTTACGGATGTTGGATTGCAGCCTGCTTACCGGCGCGTGGAGGTAGATGAGGATATCGGGTTGTACGATCTGGGACTGCAGGATGTCAAAGAAATTCTGGTAGAGCCGGAATTCCTGGTCGGAGAGGTTGACCTTGGCGAACAGCAGACATTTGGTGAAGAGGTAGTCGGCGATGGTAACGGACCCGAAGAGGTCGGCGGTATAGACCAGTTCCTTCAGCTGTTTGTAGCGTTCGGCCATAAAGAAGAGCTCAAGTGGAAAGGCGTTTTGAGCAGGGTTCTCATAGAACTTTGGCAGGAACGGATTGTCGGCGAACTGTTCGAGGATGAGGCGGGCGTTGAAATGGCGGGCAAGCATATGCGCCAGGGTTGTTTTGCCGGCGCCGATATTTCCTTCTATAGCGATGAAGTGATGGTTCATACGAATTGTTTTACAGCCAGGGGATCGGTACATTCCGCCAGCAGTTGCCGTATTGTCTTATGTAATACGGGGTGAATCAGAAAAGGTGCGATCTCTTCGAGTGGTGTCAGGGCGAAGCGCCGATGCTGGATCTCGGGATGAGGAATGGACAGCCCTGGTTCGCGGATAATCGAATTATTAAAAAAAAGAATATCTATGTCAATGACCCGAGGGCCATATTTCTCCGCTCGCCGGCGCCCCATGCGTTCCTCAATGTCCAGCAAGGTCAACAACCATGCCGGGGCATCCTGAGAAGTGCTCACTTTGAGGGCCTGGTTGAGAAAATCGGGTTGGTCCGTTTTTCCCCAGGCGGCGGTCTCATAGAGAGCGGAAGCGAGAAGAATTTGCCCACCGGCGTCCGTGATCAGATCTCTTGCCGAAGCCAGCTGCGCGAGCCGGTCTCCCTGATTGCCACCTATCAATAAATAGGAGATGTTCATAGATTCCATTACTTTCGGGGGCCCAAATATCTTTATTTTTGGCAGGATAACTCAAACTTACATGGCAGGCTTTTTCAAATCGTTCTTTGCCTCTTTGCTGGCGCTGATAGTTTTTGCGGGGTTCATCTTTATCGTTTTCCTGATCATTGTTGGTACCCTTCTGTCGCCGTCCCGGCCGAATGTCGGTGAAAAGGCTGTACTGGTCGTTGACCTCGGACAGGAATACAAGGAGCAGGCGCAGGATAATCCGCTGGCCGATCTGGGTTCGGACGACGAATATGATGTTCCCGGGGTCTATGACGTGGTGCGGATCATCGCGCGTGCCGGGCGGGATTCGGCCATCAAAGGCATCTACCTCAAGTGCAACAGTGATCTCAACGGATTTGCCACGAATGAAGAGATCCGGTTGGCGCTGGCCGAATTCAAGAAAAGCGGAAAGTTCGTATATGCATATGGAGATGTCGTTTCTCAGCGGGCCTATGCTGTCGCGAATGTTGCCGACAAGATCTATTGCAATCCGAAGGGGGGAGTGGAATGGCGGGGGTATGCGACGGACCTGTTGTTCATGAAGAATGCGCTGGACCGGCTGGAGATCCAGCCGCAGATCTTTTATGCCGGAAAATTCAAAAGCGCTACGGAACCGTTAAGGGAGACGAAGATGACAGATGCCAACCGGCTGCAGCTGACGGAGCTGTTAGGCGGTTTATATAACCGGCTTCTTTGGACAACGGCGCAGTCAAGGGGGCTCGATACGGTAGTATTACGGAAATGCGCGAACGAATATCGAATACAAAGCGCGCGGGATGCGCTTGATTACAAGCTGGTGGACGGGTTGAGATATGACGATGAGGTGAAGGATGAGATACGGGATGCGCTGCATATCGGTCACCACTCCTATATCAATTTCATTCCGGTCGGGAAATACGCGAAGGCAGTAAACTACAAAGCTACGGGTAAAGATGAGATCGCGTTGATCTATGCCGAGGGGGAGGTGGTTGACGGAAAAGGGGAAAAGGAAGAGATCGGATCGGACACCTATCGTTGGATTATCCGGAAAGCCCGTTTTGACGCCAATGTAAAGGCGATCGTGATCCGGGTGAACTCCGGCGGCGGGAGTTCGCTGGCCAGTGAAAATATCTGGCGGGAGGTTACCCTGGCGCGGCAGGAAGGGAAACCGGTGGTGGTCAGTTTCGGGGATGTGGCGGCGAGTGGGGCATATTATTTGTCTTGCAATGCCGACAGTATTTTTGCGCTTCCGGGGACGATTACCGGATCGATCGGGGTGTTTACGATCATACCCAATCTCGAAGGGTTCTTTAAGAACAAACTGGGGATAACCTGGGATGTGGTCAAGACAGCGCCGGAAGGCGATATTATGACGGTCACGAGACCGCTGACCCCTGTGGAGCGGACGCTTATCCAAAACGACGTTGATACGATCTACCGGGATTTCAAATCGCGGGTAGCGGATGGCCGGAGAAAGTCGACGGAATACATCGACAGTATTGCACAGGGAAGGGTATGGAGCGGTACGACGGGGCAGAAGCTGGGGCTGGTCGACCGGATCGGGAATCTGCAGGAGGCGATCGATTGTGCGGCGCGCATGGCGAAAACCAACAATTACCGGCTGTTGGAATATCCGGAGCCAAAAGGATTCCTGGACAGGTTGCTCGGAAGTTACAGGCGGTCGGTGAGCGTAAAATCGATGAAAGATGAACTGGGTGAGGACGGCTTCAGGACGTATCAGACGATAAAGAAAGTCAAGTCGATGGTAGGCAAGACAGAGACGAGGCTGCCCTTCGACCTGGTAATAGAGTGAAGTTATGGAACAACAATACAACCAGCTTAGGGCAATGCTGGCGATTGCGAAGGGCAGCTTCAAGGCAATTCTTCGAAATCCTTCCGCGGTGGCTTTCAGTTTTGGGTTTCCTCTTGTCTTTATTTTGGTTTTCGGGTTTATCGGCGGTGGGCCGCCGTCGGTCGATATTGCGTTGGCGCGACGGAGCGATACGGCGTATGGAGTGGTTAAGGGATTGCTTCGCAATCCAATGATCCGATTAACGGAGGAAACGGATACGGCGAAGATCAGGGAAGATGTTGTCAAGGGGAGGATAACGGCTGTTCTCACGGTAGATTCCGGCCTTTCGGCGGCGGGGATACCGCAATTCACGATACATACGCTTACTTCGTCTGCCGGGGCGGACAAGTATCCGATTTTGAAGCTGGCCCTGGCGCAGGTATTTGAAAATTCGGTGGAACGATATGCGGATGTCAGATACCGGCCAATTATTGTCGATGAACTGCCGAAGATAGCGGGGCGCGAGTATACGACCATTGATTTCATCCTGCCGGGTATGCTTGGCTTCTCGCTCCTGAGCGCGGCGGTATTCGGGGTGGCCTTTCTCTTTTTCAACCTGAGGCAACAGTTAGTCCTGAAAAGATATGGAGCTACGCCGATCGCAAAAAAATATATTGTGCTGGGGGAAGGGATAGCCCGGGTGATCTTCCAGCTGATCACAGCGGTGGTCATTATCGGGATCGGAAAGTTGTTTTTTCACTTTACGCTGGTGCACGGGTGGGTGACATTTTTTGAAATGCTGGTGTTGAGCCTGTTTGGTCTCGTCGTCTTTATGGGTTTCGGATTTATTATCAGCAGCGTGGCGAAAAGCGAGAGTACGATCCCGCCGTTTGCCAATCTGTTCACGCTGCCGCAATTCCTGTTGGGGGGGACTTTCTTTTCCGTGCAGGCCTTCCCCGTCTGGCTTCAGAAGATCTGTGAGATCCTGCCGCTTAAGCAGCTGAATGATGCGATGCGGAACGTCGCTTTTGAGGGCGCGCATCTGACGGATTGCGGGAAGCAGCTGGGGATTCTTCTGTTGTGGGGGATTGCGACGTATGCGGTGGCGATCAAAGTATTCAAATGGGAATGAGCCTATGCGACTGATCAAGTTTGCCTTTCTGGGGCTGATCGTTCTGTTTGTCGTGCTGACCGGCTTGTCCTTGTTGTTTCCTTCTACGATCCGGATCGGCAGGTCGGTAAATGTAGCGGCTTCCCGGCGGCAGGAGCTCCGGGCGGCGGTAAGTGATTTCGGGACCTGGAAGAAATGGAATGATTTCGTTTACCAGTCATCGATGACGAATATCCGGTATTCATCGCCTTCGGGGGGCGCGGGGGCGTATCTGCGATCGGATCAGTTGTCGATAAAAGAGACGCAGGCGGATACCGCCGGTGTATTAATGAGCTGGGATATCAGAGGTGGCAAGCAATTTGTGGGTGGTTTTCAATTCCTGTCGGAGAATCCCGATAGTGTAACGGTGCGATGGTGGTTTGAGTTCCATTTCCGATGGTATCCGTGGGAAAAGCTGGGGATTTTCGTCTATGACCGGAAGCTGGGGCCGGTGATGGAAGAATCTTTGGGTGCGCTGCAACGGTTTGTAGAAAACCCACGTTAACTTTGATGAATGTTGTCATTTTTAAAAACTACCTATATGTCATTCACTAAAGTATTGTTTGCTTCGGTCGCTTTCTTGTTGGGTTGTGTATCCTATTCTTATGCGCAGCCCAGCCATCCCAACAGTCCGCATGACACGGTCAAAGGGAAGAGCATCACCATTTATTATGGGCGTCCTTACAAGAAGGGGAGGGACATTTTTGGGCCATCGACGACGATCGCCCCGTATGGAAAGACGTATCGGTGTGGCGCCGATGAACCGACGATCGTTGTATTTGCGAAGGATGCCACTTTTGGCGGCAAGCCGATCAAGGCCGGGAAGTATTCCTTTTTTGCCGTTCCCGATAAAGACAAATGGACGGTGATCCTCAATTCCAACACCACGATGTGGGGTACGGATCATGACCAGCACGCGAACCAGGATGTCCTGAAAGTAGACGTGCCGGTGATGAACCTGTCGACACCGGTGGAACAGCTCACGATGACGACCAATGACAAGCAGGTCACGTTGTCCTGGGACAAGGTCAAGATTGCTGTTCCCGTTACGATGTAACCGGGTGGTCGGAATATTTAATCAAACAATGGACCAGGAAGTCATAGACCTGGTCCATTTCTTTTTCTGTTATGCAATAGGGTGGCATCAGGTATATGGTATTACCCAGGGGACGCAGGTAGATGCCGGCGCTGAGGGCTTCGCGGGTGATGGCCGGGCCTGTATTGTTTACATATTCATCCCTTCCGATGTTAAGCTCGAAGGCAAGGACGGTACCCAGCGAACGGGCGTTTCTGACGATGGGATATGGGCGGATTCTGTTGAGGAAGGCAGCGTGGGCTGCGGCCAGACGGCGGATGTTGGTCATGCAGCCGGGTTCCGCCAGCAGGTCGAGGCTGGCGAGGGCGGCGGTACAGGCCAGGGGGTTGGCAGTAAAGGAGTGGCCGTGGAAAAGCGTCTGCCGCCGGTCGTCGCTCAGGAAGGCTTCAAAGATACGCTCGGTTGCAGCGGTCACGCCGAGCGCCATGGTCCCGCCGGTGAGGCCTTTACTCAGGCAGATGATATCGGCTTTTTGATTAAGCCGTTCCCCGGCGAACAGGCGACCGGTCCGGCCGAAGCCGGTGAGAACTTCGTCCGCGATGCAAAGGATGCCTTGCCCGCGGGCTTCTTCCAGCAGTTGGTCCAGGAGGCCGGCTTCGTACATCCGCATGCCGCCGGCGGCCTGGAGGAGGGGCTCGTAGATAAAACAGGCATATTCGGCGCCCTGGCGGCGGATCGTTGTCCGGAGGGTATCGATGTTATCGGGTGTCGGCGTATCGACAAAGGTGACTTCGAAGAGATAGTCGGTAAAGGGGGCGGTGAAAAGGCTGCGCTCGCTGACGCTCATGGCGCCGAAGGTATCACCGTGATAGGAGTGGCGGAAGGCGAGGACGCGGGGGCGTGGAACCCCCTGGTTGCGCCAGAATTGGACGGCCATTTTGATCGCGACTTCGACGGCGGTTGATCCGTTGTCGGAATAGAAGATGCGGGAGAAGTCGCCGGGAAGGAGGGGGAGGAGGCGCTCGGCGAGGTGGACTGCGGGTTCATGGGTGAAACCGGTAAAGATCACGTGTTCGAGACGGAGCGCCTGCTGGTAGAGGCGTTCAGCGATATAGGGGTGACTGTGGCCGTGGATATTGACCCACCAGCTGCTGATCGCGTCGATATAGGTTTTGCCCATTTCGTCGAATAACAGGCTACCTTTACCTTGTAAAACGGGGATAGGGGGGAGCAAATCTTTATGCTGGGTGTATGGGTGCCAGATCACCCGGCGGTCTCTTTCCGCTAATCCGGTGCTATTCATGTGGCAAAGATAGGGATGCAACGGTTTTACCCGTTTCATTGTCAAGTATGTTAATAAGGGAAGAATGAACCATCACCAGCTGGTAAACGACTGCCTTAGGGGGGACGCGGTTGCGCAACGGCAGCTGTATGACGAATTTGCCGGATCGATGCTGGGGGTGTGCTACCGCTATACCAAGTCCATGACCGACGCGGAAGACGTGCTGCAGGATGGGTTTATTATGGTATTCAAGAATCTGCATCAATTCAGCTTCTCGGGAGAATTGGGCGGATGGGTCAGGCGCATCATGGTCAATACGGCCATCAATTATCTTAAGAAGAACAGCCGCTATCAATCGGATCTTTCGTTCAGGGACGGGGATTTGCATCCCGTTTCGGATGATGACCCGGAGGTGACGATGAGTACCAAAGAGCTGGCGGAGCTGATCCGGCAACTGCCGCCCGGGTACCAAACGATTTTCAACTTGCATGCGATTGAAGGATATAGTCATGTTGAGATTGGAAGGATTCTGGGGATCAAAGAGGGGACATCGCGTTCGCAATATGCGCGGTCGCGGTCGTTGCTGATCACCTGGATCAACAAGTTCTCGATGACAAAAAAAAATGAAACGACCTATGCACGACCCAAAATTTGAACAAGAGGTGCAGCGAAGAATGCATGACCTGGAATTCGTTCCATCGGAATCCGTCTGGGCGGGTATCCGGCAGGGTATTGCGCCGCGCAGGCGCAGAAGGGCGGTAGTATTTTTCTGGTGGATGTTGCCGGGGGCGGTGTTGGTGGCGGGAGGTATTTTGATGTACCGGCATTCGGCTTCGACCGGAGGGGTCGCTGCTGGTGTTACGGTTGTTGAAACGGGGAAGCCCGCTGCCGGGGCGCGAAATCGGGTTACTCCGGGCGGCAATGACGGGATCGGGAAGGAGAAGGAGACGGGCGGGGCGGGAAATGGGGTCCTGGGCGATGGGGCAGGCGGGTCGGGAAATGGATTTGTGGGCAACGGGACAGGCGGGGCGGGAAATGGATTCGAGGGCAACGGGACCGGAACCAGGAGGATGCCAGGCGGGAGCGGGAACGGGGAAAGTGTGACCGGGGAGGCCGGAAACGGGGATATCGAAGGCGCGGCTATTACCGGGGTGGCGGTTGCTGCGGCAGGCGGCAGGCAAGAAAGGTCGGTGCGATATCAGCCCGGATTGGTCAGGGGGTTGGGGTCCCGGAGGGGGATTGGCGCGCCGCCACTGGAATGGCAGCCGGTGAAGACGGCTGTTTCCGGGATCAGTCGACCGCGGCATGTGTGGGCGGTGGGTTTCGCGGCAGGCGGCGGTGGTGCTTCGGTCTATTCCGGCGCCGGCGGCGGGTTGAGCACCTTATCTTTATCCAATCGCACTGCCAGTAATAACTCTTCCACGCTCAACTCCAGCGGGAATCCGGCACTAAACAATTATCTCATTGGCGGGGCCACAAGTGGGGGCGTAAAGCAAATTAAGACGAATATACAGGCCGGTTATTCCTACTGGGCGGGGATCTATGGTGAGAAGCAGCTTTCCGCTCGCTGGTCGGTCGATATCGGGTTGAACCTGCATTATTATTCCGTCCGGTTTGAAACAAACGAGTTGCTTGCCTACGCGCCTTCATCTGCGTCGTTTTTCGGGGCGTCGTCCTATACTTACGCGTTGAACTCCCCCAACGCCGCTTCCGGCGGGGGCGTGCAAACCTATTACAACAACTATTATTTCCTCGAAGTTCCTGCAACGGTTCAATGGAGGATCAATCACAATCGTTCGCTGCCGCTGTTCTTGCGGGGCGGGGCTGTCTTCTCGTATCTGATGAGCTCGAACGGCCTGTATTATGACAATTCAACCGGGAATGATGAGAAGGACAACGGAGTCGTCCGGCGTATGCAGGCCAGCATCCAATCGGGACTGATGGTCGGTCTGCCGGTTAGGGGAATCCAGATCCAGGCCGGGCCGGAGGTTCAGTATGCGCTGACCAGCATGTTGACGGTGGGGTCCGGCGGCGGGCACATGGCGTATGGCGGGTTACGGGTAGCATTAATGCGCTAGGGATGCAGGAAGCGCAGGTTGCGGCGCAGACCGGCAAAGCGGGTCCGGCGGATAGCGCTCTTTCGGAATATCTCTTTAAAACGTTCTTCTGTCAATTCTTCCCAGTCGGCGGTACTGAAGTTGAGGATTGCGGGCAGGGGGGCGAATGCTGATTCCGTCGTTGCTTTGGAAAAACGGTTCCAGGGGCAAACATCCTGACAGGTATCGCAGCCAAACACCCAGTCCTGGAATTTATCCTTCATCTGATCCGGTATGAGCTGGTCCTTTAGTTCAATGGTGAAATAGGAAATGCATTTGCTGCCGTCCACCACTCTGGAGTCGAGGATGGCCCCGGTAGGGCAGGCGTCGATACAGCGCCTGCAGGTGCCACAATAGTCGCCGGCGAAGGGATCATCGTAATCGAGCGGCAGGTCGACGATCAGGGTTGCAATAAAAAAGAATGAACCCGCATGCCGGTTCAGCAGGTTGCCGTTCTTGCCCACCCAACCGAGGCCACTGCGGACGGCCCAGGAGCGCTCCAGGACCGGAGCGCTGTCGACGAACCCCCTTCCTGCCACTTCGCCGATCTCCTGGCAGATCGCGGCCAGCAGAGCGTTGAGTTTGCTGCGGATAACTTCGTGGTAGTCATTACCATAGGCGTAGCGGGCGACCCGGGGGGCGTCGGGCGGCTGCTCCCGGGCCGGAAAATAGTTCAACAGCAGGGTGATGACCGATCGGGCACCCGGTACGAGCCTGGTGGGGTCGATCCGGAGGTCGAAATGATTTTCCATATACTGCATCGTCCCATGCCGGCCCTGATCAAGCCAGCTTTCGAGCCGCCGGGCGTCATCGTCCAGTCGGACGGCTTTGGCGATCCCGCAATAGTCGAACCCCAGCTCGCGGGTCCACTTTCTGATCAATCCGGTATGTTGGCTGGCTGACACAACTAAATTTTTAACCGCAGAGGGCATACGACTTATAGGCAATTTTTATATATTAGTGTCGTTTAACCCCTTAGACTTCGCTACCATGTACCTGAAACCGACGGTTCGCTTAACCATCACCATGTTCTTCCTTCCCTGCATTTGGGGAGCGCGCTGTTTGGCACAGGACAAACACGTAAGGGAGCTTTCCCCTGTAAGCGCGGCTGACTTCGCCCCCATTTCTTCCCCGATAACAGACAGTAGCGACGCCATCATTCTGGCGGACATCGGCCAGATCAAATTCGTTGGGAACGAGAAGGGCTGGTTCTCCTACGTTTTTCAGTTTCACCGGCGCGTAAAGATACTGAACAAAAAAGCATTTGGCGAACTGGCTACCGTCTATATCGACCTATATCATTCTTCCGACGATTTTGAAAAGCTTGATAGAGTTTCGGGGTCAACCTATAACCTTGAGAATGGCCAGGTAACTGAGGTTAAACTGGAGAAAAAGGATGTTATTGAGGACCGGCAACGCGGGGACTGGACCCAAATGCGATTTACCCTTCCGGGGGTAAAGGAGGGCTCGATCATTGACTATACGTATACCGTCATTTCTCCGCGTGTCGTTTTTCTACCGAGCTGGAAGTTCCAATCCGAGCGGTTTCCCTGTCTCTGGAGCGAATTGATGGTTGAGATCCCACAAGCATTGTTCTATACCGTAGTTAAGCAGGGCATTCAACGTTATGTCGTAGATAAGGGGGAGGTGGTCACTGGAACTTATTTGGTTGGGAACAGCAATGGAGGACGGGATCGCGTCGACGCCACGGTCACGAAACATCACTGGGTCACGACGGATATTCCGGCTTTCCACGCGGAAGGGTTCATCTTCTGTCCCGAGAACTACTTAAGCAAAATCGATTTTCAGCTGGCCAAAACTTATAATGGGGAGGATTATAAAGACTTTTATAACACGTGGAAACAGGCTACCGAACAATTGATGGGATTGAGAAGTTTTGGCGCCACGCTGGATGACGATGACGTAACGGTGAAGGAGTGCGTGAATAAGGCTATTACAGCCGGCGGCGATTGGGATGCGCAAGCGCGGGCGATCTATTACTATCTGACCGGCAACTTCACTTGTGATAACCATGGGGACATGTTTATCACCAGCAATCTCAGTGACGTCGTTCGCAAGCATAGCGGAACGGTAGGGGACATCAACCTGCTGCTGGCGGCCATGTTGCGAAAGATTGGATTGAAGGCGGATCCGGTTGTATTAACTACCCGGGAGCACGGATTCAATCTGGCCGCTTACCCCACCCTGGAACGCCTCAATTATGTGATCGTCCGAACGGTGATTAACGGAAAAGTCGTCTATCTGGATGCTGCTCACCCAAAACTGGGATTTGGCCAGCTGGATGAAGATTGCTACAATGGACACGCACGGATCATAAGCAGGACGGACTCCGGATCGGTATATTTCGAAGCCGATTCGCTCGAGGATAAGAAGGTGACGGCAGTCTACATCGGGACTACGGATAAAGGCGCGGATGGAACCTGGGAATCTACGCTGGGCCCCCAGGAATCCTATCAACTACGGGAACAAGTAAACGACAAGGGAGAAAAAGCGTTTTTTAAAAATATTCAGACGCAATACGGCGAGGATATCGCGATCAGTGACGGCGGAATCGATTCGCTGGATCAGGCGGGCGAGCCGGTAAAAGTGCATTATTCTTTTAAGCTCCGTTCGGGGGATGATAATGCCAAAATTTATTTAGACCCGTTCATCGGGGCGGGTCTATTCAAGAATCCATTCGTGGCGGCGGACCGGAAGTATCCCGTCGAGATGGAGTACACCACCGACAATCTCTATGTTTTTACTATGCAGATCCCTGACGGATATTCGGTGGAGGAACTCCCCAAGTCCGCCAGGGCGACATTGAACTCCCATGACGGGACGTTTGACTACCTGATCGGAGAGCAGGGCGGGATGATCCAGCTCCGGTGCCGGCTAAAGCTGAATAAGGCGATTTTCGGCCCGGAGGATTACGCGAACCTACGTGACTTCTATACGATTGTTGTAAAAAAAGAGGCAGAAACGATCGTGCTGAAAAAGAATTAAGCCAACTGAATACTATATGATCAATCCGGTATGTTGGCTGGCTGACACGACTAAATTTTTACCCGCAGAGGGCATACGACTTATAGGGAATTTTTATATATTAGTGTCGTTTAACACCTTAGACCAGCTACCATGTACCTGAAACCGTTGCTCCGCTTAACCATAACCACGTTCTTCCTTCCCTGCATTTGGGGAGCGCGCTGTTTGGCACAGGACAAACACGTAAGGGAGCTTTCCCCCGTGAGCGCGGCCGACTTCGCCCCAAATCCTTCTTCGGTTGTCGATAGCACCGGCGCCGTTATTCTTGCGGATATCGGCCAGATCCGTTTTGTGGGGAACGAATATTCCTGGCTCTCCTACGAGTTTCAGCGTCACAGACGGGTAAAAGTATTGAGCAAAAGCGCATTTGACGACCTGGTAACGGTGTATATTCAGCTTTATCACCCCGAAGAAGGTGAACAGGAGAAGTTAGAAAAGGTATCAGCGTCAACTTATAACCTGGAGAACGGTCAGATAAGCGAAGTCAAGCTGGATAAGAAGGATATTCTTGCGGACCGGGTATTCGGGAATTGGATCGTGATGAAGTTTACCCTACCGGGGGTCAAGGAAGGTTCGATTGTCGACTATACGTATACCGTCACGTCTCCTTATTATAGGTTCCTGCCGACCTGGGAGTTTCAGTCGGAGCGGTATCCCTGTCTCTGGAGTGAATTGATGGTGGAGATCCCGCAGACATTCTTCTATACGGTAATTAAACAAGGCGCTCATCCCTATATGGTCGACAAAGGAGAGGTGGGTGTGGCGGGTATCCATCTGCGTGACGGCAATGGAGGATATAATGTCATCGATGCAACGGTGACGAAACATCACTGGATCATGAAGGATATTCCGGGTTTCCCGGCGGAAGAATACCTGTATTGTCCGGGGAGTTATGTAGACAAGATCGATTTTCAGCTGACCAAGACCTATAGTGGGTACCAATTTGATGACTATGATAATAGCTGGAAAGAAGTGACGGTGCGATTGCTGGAAAGAAGCGATTTTGCTTCGGCGCTGGATGATGGCGACAAATCGTTGAGCGATTGTATCAAAATAGCTGTAACCGGCGGCGATATGGACCACCAGGCCCGGGAGATCTATTACTATCTGACCCATAATTTCACGTGCAATGACCCCAGGGATATGTACATCACGGGTCATCTGGCTGACGTGGTGCGTAAACAAAGCGGCTCGGTAGGGGACATCAATCTGCTGCTGGTGGCGCTGCTGCGTAAGATCGGACTGAAGGCGGACCCGGTTGTTCTGACCACCCGGGATGAAGGGATCAACCTGTCGGCCTTCCCTGTGCTGAGACGGCTCAATTATGTCATCGTTCGGGTAGTAATCGACGGGAAAGTATGGTATGTTGATGCGGCGCATCGGAAACTGGGATTCGGCCAGCTGGATGAGGAGTGCTATAACGGACCTGCGCGGATCATCAGCAGGACGGACTCGGGTTCGGTGGATCTCGAAGCCGATTCAGTGCAAGAACGGAAGTCGACGGTGGTCTATATCAGCGCCATTGATAAGGATGCGGGGGGTACGTGGGAGTCCACACTGGGGCCGCAGGAATCCTATGAGCTGCGGAAAAGCGTCAATGAAGAATCGAAGACAAAGTACTTCAAAAATATTCAGACGCAATACGGAGAAGACCTGACAATCAGTGATGCGGGCATCGATTCCCTGGATCAACCGGATGATCCGGTTAAAATACACTATTCCTTCAATATCCATAAGACCGGCGACGAGGCGAAGATCTATCTGAACCCGTTCATCGGAGCGGGTTTGCGCAATAACCCGTTCATGGCAGCGGAGCGAAAATATCCGATCGAGATGCCGTATGTCTCCGATGAGCTGTATGTATTTAATATGCAGATCCCGGACGGCTATGCGGTTGAGGAGCTGCCCAAGTCGGTGAGGGGAACATTGAACGCGCGCGACGGGACATTCGACTACCTGATCGGGGAGCAGGGCGGGATGGTCCAGCTCCGGTGCCGGCTGAAGCTGAACAAGGCGACTTTCAGCCCGGAGGATTACGCGAACCTGCGTGACTTCTATGCGATGGTTGTAAAAAAAGAGGCAGAATCGATCGTGCTGAAAAAGAATTAAACCAACTGAACCAACTGAATACTATGACTATTCAAAACCGTTTATTCCCTGTCGTGGCCTTGCTGGCCATGGGCTTTCCGATTTATCTCCGGGCGCAGGACAAATTGCCCGTGAAATTCGGCAAGGTGACGCCCGATGATTTCAAGGTCACGGCCGCGGCGTTTGACACTGCGGCGGATGTAGTTGTCGTGGCGGATTTCGGCACTTCCACTTTTGACGGCAATTCAGGCGGATGGTTTGATCTTGTATTCCACCGCTCCAAAAGGATCCGTATCCTGAAGCGGACGGGCTTCAATGCAGCTAATATCATAATTCCTTTATACGTGAGCGGTAGCGAGACAGAAAAGATCAGCGGGCTGAGGGCGACCACCTACACGCTGGAAAACGGCAAGGTAGTAGAGACGAAACTGGACAGCAAATCCATCTTTGCCGATAAGATAAGCAAGTATTTGATCCTGGAGAAATTCACTTTCCCCGCGCTAAAGGAAGGCGCCATCCTGGAATATTCCTATACGGTGAATTCTCCGTTCATGGCCAACCTTCAAGCCTGGGAATTTCAGGGCGAATATCCCTGTCTGTGGAGTGAATATCAGGTCGACATCCCGAATTTCTTCAAATATAACGTAATCGGGCAAGGGTATCTGTCCTTCAAGGTCAATACCAATGAGAGCCATCCGGCGTCATACCATGTGACGTACCCGGGCGGGGCCGATGCCGATGAGCATGGCACCATCGATGACCAGGTAGTTACGCACCGCTGGGTGATGGCAAATGTGCCTGCGCTGAAAGAGGAGCCGTTCACGACGACCATCGACAATTACATTGGGAAGCTCGACTTCCGTCTTTCGGGGGTTCAGTTTCCCGGCGGGACGTATCATGACATGATGGGAAACTGGCTGGGCATGTGCGATAATCTGATGACAAAAGATGACGATTTCGGGGCTGATCTGAACAGGGGCAATTCCTGGATGGACGACGACATCAAGACGATCACGAGGGGGGCAGCGAACAATCTCGAAAAAGCCCAGAAGATCTTTGCCTATGTTCGGGACAAATTCACCTGCACCGGTCACGGGGCATTGTGGCTTAGTAATCCGTTAAAAACCGTGTACAAAAGCAAAAGCGGGAACGAGGCCGACCTCAACCTTGTGCTGACGGCGATGCTCATCCATGCCGGGCTGGACGCGAAGCCGGTTATTCTGAGCACGCGGGATAACGGAATCATAGGCACTCCCTATCCGGTGCTCCACCGGTTCAACTATGTGATCGACCGGGTCACGATCGATTCGACGGCATACTGTCTGGATGCGAGCGAGCCGTGGTTAGGCTTCGGTCAGCTTCCACAGCGATGCTATAATGGCGCCGGCCGGGTCGTGGACAAAGAGCACACTTTTCTGATCCCGTTAAGCGCGGACAGCCTGACGGAAGGCAACGTCACGCTGGTGATCATTAACAACGATGAAAAGGGCGGTCTGATTGCCAGGGTACAGAGCAAGCCTGGTTACCAGGAGTCGGAGGAAATGCGGCAGGACGTAAAGGCGCACGGCGAGCAGGCCTATCTCAAAAAGCTTCAGACGGCTTTTGCCAGTGATGCGACGGTCGCGAACCTGGAGATGGATAGTGTTCTGCAGCCTGACCAGCCGTTGAATGTCGCTTATGATCTGCATCTAAATACCGATTCGACCACCGATCTGTTTTATTTCAGCCCCATCCTGTCTGGAGAGCTGAAGGAAAATCCGTTCAAAGATGCTGTACGGACCTATCCGGTGGAAATGCCACATACCGTTGATGAGACATATTCGTTGATGATGGATATCCCGGCGGGGTATGTCGTAGATGAATTGCCGAAATCGGCAAAAGTCCTTTATAACACGGACGAAGGGTTCTTCGAATACCTGATGATCAAGAACGACGAGCAGATCCAGTTCCGGACGCGGATCAAGCTAAAAAAAGCAACCTATACGCCGGAGGATTATGCGTCGCTGCGGGACTTTTATGCTTATATCGTAAAAAAACAGGGAGAGCAAATTGTTTTTAAGAAGAAAAAATAGGAGTGGATCGGGCTTACCGATCGCGATCGGGGCGCTTGTTTGGAGCCTGGTCCTGCCTGGGTTGCGTGGCTATGCGCAGGAAAAGACGCCAGTCGTATTCGGCAAGGTCACTGAGGCGGATTTTGCGACGCCCGCCGGAGTAGATACGTCTGTTGAAGCCGTGGTCATCGCCGACATCGGAATCCGAACCTTTGAACGACCGTATGGCAATGTATGGGATGGATATCTTCAGCATACGAAACGGATGCTGATCCTCAAAAGGCGGGGATTTGAAGCGGCTACTGTCACCATTCCGTTGTTGGTTTATAAGGAGCGAAGTGAAGAGATCAATGAGCTAAAGGCGGCGACATACAACCTGGAAAGGGGGAAAGTGGTAAAAACCGATTTGGACAAGAGCGGTATTTTCAAAGAGAAATTCTCGGAGAATTTAGAGGTCGAACGGTTCACTTTTCCGGCGGTAAAGGAGGGGTCGATCATCGAGTTTATGTACAAGGAAAAGTCGCAGTTTGGTTTCGGTAATGAAACCTGGCAGTTCCAGGGTGTCTACCCCTGTTTGTGGAGCGAATATATGGCGAGCATCCCGTCGGGATTTATCTACTCTGTCGTACCTCATTGCTACCTGCAATTTTACATAGATAAGACGGAAACAAAGGAGAGAAGTGATTTAGGCTCGGTATATGGATCGATAAAGACGTTCCATTGGGTTGTCAGGAACGTTCCTGCGCTGAAAGAACTGCCTTATACGACGACGATAAGGAATTGGGTAGCGCGGGTCGAAATAAGGCCGGGCGGATCGTTGGGTTGGAGATTGGTCTCTCAGCAGCTGCTGCGTTCGGATCGTTTTGGTGCGGACGTGCCCGCGGATAATCCCTGGTTGGATAAGGATCTGAAAGAGATCACGGCAGGAGCGGAGGACGATCTGAGCAAGGCCAGGAAGATCTATGCTTATGTGCGGGATCATTTCTCGTGCAATAAGCGTCCCGGCTACATGATGACGAATACACTGAAGACCGTCTATAACGCCAGGAGTGGCAGCGCGGCAGAACTGAATCTTTTGTTGACGGCCATGTTGGATCACGAGAAGATGTATGCCTTTCCTGTGGTTCTTTCCACGCGGTCCAACGGGTTCATGAATCCAATGGTCACGCAACCGGCCATACTGAATTATGTCATCTGCAAGTTGAACTGTGGTTCGACGTCCTACTTTCTTGATGCGAGCGACCCGGAACTGAAATACGGCCAGTTGCCGCTGGAATGTTATAATGATTATGATGTGGTAGTAGGAGACACAGAGCAACGATTTCTGGAAGCCAAGCTCACTGCGGATTCGCTGATCGAGCAAGAGAAAGTGGTCGTCTTTCTTTCCAATGGGGAGAAGGGCGGGTTGGATGGCTCGGTCCAAAGATTTCCCGGAATTGCGGAGGCCATGGAAATCCGAAAGAAGACGAAGGGGCAGGATGGAGAGAAAAAGTTCTGGGATCAACTAAGAAGCGGGCTGACGGCGGAGGAGACCGTCGCCGACCTGGAGATCGATTCGCTTCGGCTGCCGGACGAGCCCATGGTTATCAACTATTCCTTCCATGTTGCGACGGACAGTGCATCGGATATCCTCTATTTCACTCCGATCCTGGCGGACCGGATTGCAGCCAATCCGCTCAAGGATGTTGTGCGGATATATCCTGTTGAGATGCCATATTCAAAGGACGCGAATTATATCCTTACAATGGATATTCCTAACGGCTATGCGGCGGAGGAGCTGCCCAAATCGGAAAAAGTATTATTAAACGACGGGGGCGGCTACTTCGAATATGTCCTGACGAAAGACGGCGATCAAATCCATCTTCGGACGCGGATTCGTTTGGCCAAGGCGAATTTCCAACCGGAGGAGTATGAGAATTTACGAAGCTTTTTTTCGACCGTCGTAGAGAAGGAGAGTGAGCAGATCGTTTTCAAAAAGAAAAAATAGATTATGAAAAGAATATTTTCATGTTGGGGGTTGTTGTTGGGGTTGTTGGGGTTGTCGGTATCGGCGTCGGCGCAGTCGTATAATGTCGCGCTGATCCCCGATTCGCTGAAGAAGGATGCCCGGGCGGTTATGCGGGAGGATGAGGTCATCCTGGAGATAAAGTCATCCCAGAAAGCGATTCAGAAAGAGCATCATGTTTATACTATCCTAAATGAGAATGCTGACAATTTAGCTAGATATAGCAGCTACTATGATAAATTTATCTCGATCAATTGGATCGACGGCCACCTGTATGATGCCAACGGAAAAGAACTGAAGCATGTGAAGAAAAAAGATATGGATGACATGACCTATTTCAACGATGAGAGCCTGGCGGACGACGCCCGGCACAAGGTCCATAATTTCTATTGCCGTAATTATCCATATACGGTGGACTATTCGGAGGAGGATGACCGGGACGGAAATCTGCGATTCGACGACTGGTCGCCCATAGGTCATCTGGGTGTCTCCACGCAGCACAGCAAATATGTAATTATTGCCCCGGCTTCTTATGAGGTACGCTACAAGCCGGTCAATTGCAACTTTCAACCCGTGGTGACGACATCGGGCGACAAAAAGATTTACACCTGGGAGATCAGCAATTTGCGCGCACGGTCACTGGAATCTGACGGCCCCACGTGGGAGGAGATCGTACCGCATATATTATTTGCGCCTTCCGACTTCGAAGCGCAAGGATATAAAGGGAATATGTCTTCATGGATTACTTTCGGGCAGTTCATCAACCAGCTGCGGGCAGGGAGGGATGTGCTGCCAGATAATGTCAAACAAAAGGTCCACGAGTTGACGGATCATCTGACGGATACGCGACAGAAGGTGTATGTCTTATATGATTATTTGCAAAAGAATACCCGATATATCAGTATTCAGCTGGGTATTGGCGGCTGGCAGCCGTTTCCAGCCAACTATGTGGCGACCAAACGATATGGAGACTGCAAGGCATTATCCAACTTCATGGTGGCGTTGCTAAAAGAGGCGGGGATCAAGGCGAATTATGTGGTGATCTACGGCGGTGAGAACGAGCCGGATCTGGTGGATGATTTCCCATCTTTACAGGGAAATCATATTGTGACCTGTGTGCCGATGGGAAAGGATTCGATCTGGCTGGAATGTACAAACCAGTCGATGTCTCCGGATTTCATGGGCACCTTTACTGGCAACCGGAAAGCGATCCTGATCGATGATGATGGCGGGCATATTGTGCGGACGCCTTCGTATTCCGCAAAGGATAATACGCGCAGCCGGGTGGTAGATGCGACGATCGGGGAAGATGGAACGCTGGATGCCAGTGTCAACACCCGTTATGCAGGTTGTCAATATATGGGGCCATTTTGGTTGATGCATTATTATTCGGCTGATGAAAAACAGAAATACCTGAACGATCTGTTCAATTTGCCTACCTACTCCGTCGACAAAAGTAATTATGAGGAGCAGAAGGGAAAAATTCCGGTCATCAAGGAGTATTTGCACGTCTTGAGTCCGAGTTATGCTTCGGTCTCAGGGAAGCGATTGTTTGTGAATCCCGATTTGTTCGATCGGAGTTCGAAACGGCTTTCAGAGGACTCGGTGCGGCGGTATGATTTTGTCAATAAGGAGGCGTTCACAGAAATCGACACCGTGACGCTGAAGATCCCGGCGGGTTATCAGCCGGAGGCCGTCCCGGCAGATGTGGCGATCGATTCGCGGTTCGGGAAGTATTCGACGTCGGTGAAGGTATCGGCCGATAGGATCGTGTATTATCGGCGCTATGAGGAGTCGACAGGAAGATTCCCGCCGGCGGATTATCCGGATCTGGTGAAGTTCTATGAGCGGTTATACAAGGCTGACCACAGCCGGATCGTGCTGGTCAAAAAGGAGAATTGAGGGCCGGCGCGAGGGCTGGCGGGGCGAGCGGGTTCGTCGGCCGCGCTAATTGCAATTGCCGCCAAGCGCCTGATTGATCAGGTTCATCATGCTGGTCCAGACCACCTTCTTCGGCTCTTCGGGTTTGGCAACGATCAGGATGGCGGCGTAGTTGCGGCATGGGTCGATCCAGGCCGTCGTTCCCAGCATATTGGGAGAAAGCAGGACGGTTGAATTACCGGTCCCCATGATAAAGCAGCCCAGGCCAAACTGGGCGCCCTGTATTTCCTTAGGAATAAATTTGACGGGCAGACTCGCGAACTGGGGGCTCTCGAGCTCCTGGACCGCCTTTTCGCTGAGGATCCGCTTGCCGTCGGGCGTCACACCTTTATTCATCAGCATGACCAGGAAACTGATATAATCGTTGGCGTCGCCAACTGCTCCTCCGGAGGGGTTGGGTGGTCCGCCGGTTTGACTGTCAAAGGAGGTGCCCCGCATTTTAAGCGGCCGGATAATGCGTTCATTGATCAGCCGTTCAAACGGCTTCTTACTCACCACTTCAAGGCAGCGGGCGGCGATATTGGGGCCCAGGTTACTGAAGAAGATCTCCGTGCTGGGGTTGGTACCGATGTCCCGGTGGGAGGCGTAGGAGTTCACCATGTCTTCGAGGGTCTGGTCATTCTGGTCTTCGTCGTCTTTCTTCTTCTCGAGGGCTTTTTTGATGTCTTCGCTGACCTTAATGCCCGTAGTATTCGTGAGGCAGTTCCGGATGGTAATATACCCTTTCATGTATTTTCCGAACATCGGAATATAGGTAGTAACTTTATCGTCCAGCGAAATCTTACCCTCATCCACAAAGGTCATAACCAGGGCGGCAACCATCCAGTCGGCGCAGCGGACCATGGGCGCCTGGATTTTGGGGGTGAAATCATCGGAAGCCTGCTTTTGATAGACAACCTTGCCGTCTTTCCAGATCAGGGCGGCAAACAGCCCCAAATCCTTCTGGTCTTGTTTAAACAGTTGATCCAGGGCATCAAACCGGTGGTCTGCGGGCACCTCCGGTTTTCGCTGGGCCGAAACGGACAGACAGAATAGCAGAAGGGCCGGGAACAGGCTGAAACCCAGACAGGTAAATCGACGAGAATATGACATAATAGCTGGATTGAGGTACTGGTTTGGATTTTGCGAATTTAACCCGAAAAGGAAAACCATCAATATATGAACCTAAACAATTTTACAATAAAAGCGCAGGAGGCAGTCGCCCGGGCGCAGCAATTGGCATTCGACGGATCGAATCCGACGATAGATACGGACCATCTGTTGAAAGCGTTGTTGGCGGAGGAAGATTCCCTGGTGGAATTCCTTCTGAAAAAGAACAATGTCAATATTGCTTTTGTCGAAACCAAACTGGATGAGAGCCTGCAAAAGCTGCCAAAGGTGAGCGGCGGGGACCCTGCGCAATCGATTAGCCGGGAATTGAACAACGCGATCCTGCATGCGGGTTCGGACCTGAAGCAGTTCGGAGATGAGTTCGTGAGTGTGGAGCATCTGTTGCTCGGCATTTTGCAGGGCAACGACAATGCGGCCAAGCTGCTGAAGGATGCGGGGTTGACGCAAAAAGGACTGGTAACGGCCATCAAGGACCTCCGGAAGGGGTCGACGGTCAATTCCCAGACACAGGAGACGACATTCAACGCGTTGAATAAATACGCAAAGAATTTGAATGAGCTGGCTCGTCAGGGCAAACTGGACCCGGTTATCGGCCGCGATGAGGAGATCCGGCGGACGCTGCATATCCTGTCGAGGCGCAGCAAGAACAACCCGATCCTTGTCGGCGAGCCGGGTGTTGGTAAAACGGCGATTGCCGAGGGGTTGGCACATCGGATCGTCAATAGAGATGTCCCGGAGAATCTCCGGTCAAAGACCATTTTTGCGTTGGATATGGGGCAGTTGATTGCCGGCGCCAAGTACAAAGGTGAATTCGAAGAGCGGTTAAAGAGCGTCGTGAAGGAAGTGGCGGGCAGTGATGGCGAGATCGTGCTGTTTATCGACGAGATCCATACGCTGGTGGGCGCTGGCGGGGGAGAGGGGGCCATGGATGCTGCCAATATCCTGAAGCCTGCGCTGGCCAGGGGCGAGCTACGGGCCATCGGGGCGACGACATTAAATGAATATCAGAAATTTTTTGAAAAGGATAAGGCGCTGGAGCGGCGGTTCCAGAAAGTAATGATCGATGAGCCAAATGAAGAAGATGCGATCTCGATCTTACGGGGATTAAAAGATAGGTATGAAATGCACCATCATGTGCGGATCAAGGACGAAGCGATCATTGCGGCGGTTGAGCTGTCGCACCGGTATATCACGGACCGGTTCCTGCCGGATAAGGCGATCGACCTGATCGATGAAAGCGCTGCCAAGCTCCGGCTGGAGATGAATTCGCAGCCGGAAGAGCTGGACAGACTGGAGCGGATGATCCGGCAGCTGGAGATCGAGCGGGAAGCGATCAAACGGGAAAATGACGACGAAAAGCTGCGTGAGCTGAGTGCGGAGATCGGCAATCTGAGTGTTCAGCGCGATACGCTGAAGGCCAAATGGCAGCAGGAAAAGGGATTGGTGGAAAAAGTGCAGAATGCCAAAGCGGAGATCGAGCGGCTCAAGCTGGCGGCAGAGAAGGCTGAGCGGGAAGGGCAATATGGCCAGGTAGCCGAGATCCGGTATGGGAAGATAAAGGAACAAGAGAAGATCATCGACACGTTTTCGGCGCAGCTTGATGCAATAAGCGCGACTTCGCGGTTGATGAAAGAGGAAGTGGACGCTGAAGACATCGCGGAAGCGGTAGCCAAGACGACGGGTATTCCGATCAGCAAGATGCTGCAGAGCGAAAAGGACAAACTATTGAACCTCGAAGACGAGCTGCACAAACGGGTGGTTGGGCAGGATGAAGCGATCACCGCGGTAGCCGATGCGATCCGGCGGAGCCGGGCGGGACTGCAAGACCCCAGGCGGCCGATCGGGTCCTTCATTTTCCTTGGGACGACGGGTGTAGGTAAGACAGAGCTGGCAAAGGCTCTGGCCGACTATCTGTTCGATGACGAGGGAATGATGACCCGGATCGATATGAGCGAGTACCAGGAGAAGCATTCCGTCAGCCGCCTGGTGGGCGCACCTCCGGGATATGTAGGATATGACGAAGGCGGGCAGCTAACGGAAGCGGTGCGGCGCAAACCGTATAGTGTGGTATTGCTGGACGAGATCGAGAAGGCGCATCCGGATGTGTTCAATATTCTGCTGCAGGTGTTGGATGATGGAAGGTTGACGGATAATAAGGGACGTGTCGTCAATTTTAAGAATACGATCATTATCATGACGAGCAATATGGGGAGCCAGATCATCCAGGCAAATTTTGAGGAGGTCACGGAGCGCAATCGGGAGGAAGTGATGGAGAAGACGAAGGCGGAGGTGACGGATCTGCTGCGGCAGACGATCCGGCCGGAATTCCTGAACCGGATCGACGAGATCATCCTCTTCCAGCCCTTGTTGAAGGGTGAGATCCGCGGGATTATCCGGATCCAGCTGGGGGATCTGCAAAGGCTGGTGGCGAAGAACGGTATCAACCTGCAATTCAGCGAATACCTGATCGAGTATCTGGCGGAAAATGGTTTCGATCCGCAGTTCGGGGCGAGGCCGTTGAAGCGGCTAATCCAGAAGGAGATTGTTAATCAATTGAGTAAGAGGATATTAGCGGGAGACATTGACCGGACGATCCCGGTGCTGGTGGATGTATTTGACGGGGTGGTGGTGTTTCGGAATGAGACACCTCATCTCGAAAGATCGGAAGGAAACAAGAAATCGGCGGAGGGCAACAAGAAATAAGCGCAAAGAACAAGAAATAGCGTATTTTGTTTGAACGGAGCGGATATTGTTTGGAATTGGCCGAACTTTGTCGAAGATAATATGTTATAAATTTGATATGAGAGCAAAAGAAGTAGTAGAGATCATTCCAACCAAAGAGGTATTTGTAGGCGATCCGAAGGCTCCCATCACGTTGATGGAGTACGGGGATTACGAAAGTGAGGCTTGCGCGAAAGTTAACGAGGTGGTAGAGAAGCTGTTAAAGCAATTCCCGGGAAAATTGAAGTTCAATTTTCGTCATTTCCCGCTGACGAGGATCCACCAGCATGCGATGAAGGCGGCGGAGGCGTCCCTGGGTGCGGCGCAGGAAGGGAAGTTCTGGGAAATGCATTCGATGCTGTTTGCCCATCGCCGGCGGCTGGGAGCGATCAGTCTGCGGGAATATGCCAAGGATTGCGGGGTCATGAACAAGAAGTTCCTCGAAGATCTGGTCAATTCCACCTACGGCTGGCAGGTCCGGAGCGATCTGCTGGAGGGGTTGGACAAAGGGGTTCGGGATGTGCCGGCCTTTTTTATTAATGACGAGCTTTTTACCGGCAAGCCGACGTTCGAGAATTTGCGGAAAGGGATCGAAGCTGCGCTCAGGCAGCATAAGCGAAAGAAGAAGCCGGCGACGAAGGCGAGGGCGTAGGGATTGGCCGACGCGGGCGAATGGGTTGATGATCCGCTTTACCACCGAAATATTGCAGTTTGGCGAGATGGGGGAAAAGACCGGGTGGAGTTATATCCGCGTGCCGGCAGCCCTGGCGGAGAAACTAATGCCGGGAAACAGAAAATCCTTTCGTGTTAAGGGAAGGCTGGATGGGCTTGACATCGAAAAGATGGCATTGCTTCCTATGGGGGAGGGGGATTTTATCATGGCGCTGAAGGCCGGTATCCGAAAGACCCTCCGGAAACAGAAGGGGGATTCGCTTCGGGTTGAGCTGGAAGTGGACAAGGCGGTAATCAAGCCGCCGAAGGACCTGATGGAATGTCTGGCGGATGAGCCGGAGGCGCTGGCATACTTCAAGACGCTCCCCAAATCGCATCAGAATTATTTCGGGAATTGGGTCCGGGAGGCCAAAACGGACGGGACCCGAACAAAACGGCTGGCTTCTGTGGTCATGGCGATGATGAGGCGACTGAATTTCGGAGAGATGCTACGGGCGCGGACGGGGGGAAAATAATTTGATTTTTTTGACGTTTGGTGTGTACCTTTGCCGCCCTAAAATCTATGGACCGAAGTCATTTAAGTAAAGTCACATCCGCTGGTCTTCTCATTACACTAGGAATCATCTTTGGCGATATCGGCACTTCTCCGCTGTATACCTTCCAGACCATTATGACGGAGGGAGGCAAGGCCTCCCAGGAGTTGGTTTTTGGCGCTATTTCCTGCGTCTTCTGGACCTTGACCCTGCAGACCACATTCAAGTATGTTTTTATCACGCTGAAAGCCGATAACCGGGGCGAAGGCGGGGTGTTCTCGCTATATGCGCTGGTGCGGCGGTACGGTAAAGTGTTGGTCTTTCCGGCCATTATCGGGGCGGGCACCTTGCTGGCGGACGGGATCATTACGCCGCCGATCTCGGTGACATCGGCCATCGAGGGATTGGGGGCGGTGCATGGAATGGAGAACGTGATCGTTCCCGGAAATGCGCTGGTGGTGGAGATCGTGATGGTGATCCTGCTGCTGCTTTTTACTTTTCAGCGATTCGGCACCAAGATCGTTGGCGGGTCCTTTGGTCCGATCATGTTCCTGTGGTTCACGATGCTGGGGATATTGGGCGTGAATCAGATCCTGCATTATCCCGGCGTCCTGAGGGCGTTGAGCCCGCATTACGGGCTGAAGCTGCTGATCATGCATCCGAAGGGCTTCTGGCTTCTTGGGGCGGTGTTCCTATGCACGACCGGAGCGGAGGCGCTTTATTCCGACCTTGGGCATTGCGGGCGACGAAATATCCAGGTCAGCTGGATCTTTGTCAAGACGGCGCTGGTGCTGAACTATCTGGGTCAGGGCGCCTGGGTCCTGTTGCAGCATAAGGATAGTATCGGCGGGGTCAACCCTTTCTTTGCGATCGTGCCGCACTGGTTCCTGATCCCAAGCGTATTTATCGCGACGGCGGCATCGATCATCGCAAGCCAGGCGCTTATCAGCGGTAGTTTTACGTTGATCAATGAAGCGATCAGTTTGAATTTCTGGCCGAAGGTTACGGTGAAATTCCCGACGGCTATCCGGGGTCAGATCTATATTCCGAGCATCAACTGGATCCTTTGTCTTGGGTGTTTCCTGGTGGTGCTGTACTTCCGGACTTCGGAGGCGATGACTGCGGCCTACGGCTTTTCGATCACGGTGGCCATGCTGATGACCACGATCCTGATGTATAATTTTCTGCGTTATGTAAAGCATTATCCTTTCTGGGTCGTCGGTGCGATCCTCACGGTCTTTGTGGCGGTGGAAAGCTGCTTTTTTGTAGCCAATGCGGTCAAGCTTGTCAAGCGGTTATTTTTCCTTGTCTTTGAGATAGGGTTGATCTTTACGATGTATATCTGGTATAATGCCCGGAAGATCAATAATCGCTTTCTGAACTTTATCGATCTCAATGAACATATTCCATTGCTGGAGAATCTAAGTAAAGATGAGTCGATACCCAAGTTCACGTCGCACCTTATTTATTTGACGAAGGCCAATCGACCGAACCAGATCGAGGAAAAAATACTCTATTCCATCTTCAGTCATAACCCCAAACGGGCGGATGTATATTGGTTCGTGCATATCGAGCGGACGGACGAGCCGTATACGATGGAATACGGAGTGGAGGAGCTGATGAACGACAAGGTCATCCGGGTTGAATTCCGCCTGGGCTTCCGGGTCCAGCAGCGGGTGGGGATGATGTTCCGGAAAGTAGTAACGGAGATGATCTGCAATAAGGAGTTGGATGTGGTAAGCCGGTTTCCGTCACTGAAGAAGCATAACATTGCGGAAGATTTCCGGTTCGTGATCCTCGAGAAATTCCTTTCGTATGATAATGAGTTCCCGGTTCGGGATGGGTTTATCTTAAATGCGTATTTCACGCTCAAAAAGATGGCGTTGGCGGAGGAGAAGGCTTTCGGGCTGGACAGCAGTGAGACCGTTGTGGAGAAGCTTCCGCTTGTCGTCGCGCCGGCAACCAAGATGAATTTACAGCGGGCTTATTACCGGATCCATCATTAGTCCACTTTGACAATTTGAGCGGATTTGTCTGCTTGAATGGCTGGTTGGTCCTGGACATTAAAGTTTACGTCGCGGAGTGATATCGCTTTGGCCTGGGTTGCGACGAGACCTTTTACAGCTTTGATTTCGAGCGTGTCGAAAAATATGTTACTGATGGGCATTTGGGGCAGTCCGGTGATGGAGATGCCGGTTTGGGCGCCAACGCAGTAGACATGGCTGATATGAAAATCCCTGAATTCGGGCGTTTTGTCTTCGGGTTTGGGTCGGTTGGGGTCCCGTTCGACGCCCGCTTCCATATTCTCATAATAGGTATCGAAAAGTACGGCCTCATGTATGATGTTCTGCATGTGGATGTTGTCGATGAAAATATTATCGACGAGGCCGCCTCTTCCCATATTGCTTTTGAAACGCAGGCCGATGTCTGTCCCGGTGAAGGTGCAATCGCTGACGAAGATATTGTGCATACCGCCGTCGGTATTGCTGCCGATGACGAAGCCGCCGTGTGCGCGGCCGACGGTGCAGGCGGCGATGATCACGTCGTGCAATGCCGGGCCGTCGGGCTGTGCGCCGCTGGATTTCATGCAGATGCCGTCGTCGCCGGCATTGACGGTGCATTGGTAGAGGAGGACGTGGTGGGAGGCGGAGATGTCGATTCCGTCACCGTTTTGGGCCCACCATTCATTAAAGATGCGGACGTGGTCCATTGTCAGATCGGAGCAGTGGTTGGGGTAGAACACGAATTTGGGGGAATTACGGAGGAGGACTCCTTTGATCAGGATGTGCTTACAATTGATGAATGTGCACAGGACGGGGCGCAGGAAATCCCGGGCGGGGAGGTAGTCGTCGGCAGTGAGGCCGGATTTGCCGTGGGACCTTTTAAGGAAGGAGTCGCCGTTCATGGCTTCGCGGCCGGGCCACCAGATCTTGCCGTCGGGGCTGACTACGCCGCCGGAAGCCAAAAGGGCATCCCACTGGGCCGGAGTTGTCTTTTCCTTTTTCACGGGGCGCCAGGTTTCGCCGGCTCCGTCGAAGCTGCCGTCGCCGGTAATGGCGATATCTTCTGCGCCTTCGGCGGAGATAGGAGAGGTGACGATGGCGCAGCCCTTTGTGATGATCATTGGATATTGTGTGTGGTCGCCGGTGAACTGGACGATGGCATCCGCAGCAAGGTAGAGGTTGACGTGGCTAAGCAGCGCGATGGGTCCGGACAGCCATTTTCCGGAGGGAACGATAACGCGCCCTCCGCCCGCGGCGGAGCAGGCCGCGATGGCCTTTCGGAAGGCTTCGGTGTTTAACGTATGTCCATCGGGGATAGCGCCGAAATCGGCGATGCTAAAGTCCTTATCGGGGAAGGTCGGGAGCACAGGCGCCCGTGTGGGGAATGGGCAATGTTCAATATACCAGGAAATGTCTTTGGCGGCTTCCTGGGCGGAAGCGGGGTGTGTGGAAGCCAGGGACAAGGCAATCAGGATCGTTGGAATGGCATTCATATTCAGGCTTTCGTGTGAACACCAAATTACTCCAGCCGAGCGAGGTCCTAAAAATTAGTTACGGAAACGTTCCCGGAAATGAATTAAATTCGGCTTGCTGCGGCGGGCGTTGTTACTGCGGCTGCCGCTGCCGCTGCTTCGGCCGTTTCGCGGATACCTTGTTCGTAAGGCGTAGGTTGGAAGGAATAGGCGGTTTCGAACTTGGTGGAATCGAAGATATAATCGGATTCGTACTGATAGAGCATCTCATGCATTTCAGATGTCGTCCTGTCGAAGATACCCCCTAACCTGATCATCCATTTTGGTAATACCATATACCGGCTTGCCTTATGCAGCCCGGCGGCGGCTTTTTCGATGAACCCGGCGCCGGTGAGCGGATCGGATGCCGTGGGCAAATGCCAGACCTGGTTCCACGCGTTCGCATCAAGTGCGAGCAGGCGGAGGGCCCGGGCGGCATCGGGGACGTAGGTGAGCGAGTGACGTACATGGGCGTTCACGAGCCATTGTGCCCGCTGGCCTTTGATGAGCCGCTGGAAGACGAGAAGATTGGGAACGCTTGTTTTATCGGCGCCCGGGCCGTAGAAATCGGCGGAGCGGGCAATGGCAGCGACGATATTGCCTTTCCGGACCTCACTCATCAGTTGAGTGGCGATGCGGGCCCGGAGGTCGCCTTTGCGGCTGGTGGGGTTGTAGGGGGTCTCTTCGGTCATCGGTCCTGTTGCCTCACCATACATGTAGACGTTGTCGAAAAAGAGGAGTTTAGCCCCGGTTTGCCGGCAAGCTGCGATGAGGCTATCGATGATCCGGGGCCATTGCTGGCGCCAGATCGAATAGTTATAAGGCAGGCCGATGCAGCAGTAGACCACGGTGGAGTCACGGATGGCCTCAAGGGTTTGGGTTGGATCGGTGATATCGGCGGCATAGCTGGTGGTACCCGGGATAGGTCGGGGGTGGCGCGAAACGAGCCGGACGGGAAGCTGATGTGAGGTGAGCTCCAGGGCGAGGGAATCGGCAATAATTCCGCCGGCGCCGACAATGGTGTGGATAGAAGCAGGCATGTGTTGAAATATTGGAAGGCAAAGATATGTAGGATTGGGTTTTTGACTTAAATTTAGTACCTAATTGTTATCCAAATAGTTATATATCAGCATACCCTTTATTGATTAAACGTTTGTTTAATTCAAACGTCTGTTTAACTTTGTGCCCTCAAAGTCGGCCGCAGGCTGACGGGAAACGGTTGTTATATCGATCTTCATCTTCAAATCTATAGCACCATGTTTATGAAGAAAGCTTGGGTTATTGGTTGTACGGTTATTGGACTTGGTATCCTATCCAATCCGGCCAGTGCGCAAAAGGCGTCGGACACGCTTCCTCCCGTTGCGACGGTGGATGCCTGTGTTCAATTTGCGCTGAAGCATTATCCGCTGGTGCAGCAGGCGATGCTGGACGAGCAGATCACGGACCGGCAGATCAAAGGGAGGCTGGCAGAATGGTATCCGCAGGTAGCCTTGAATGCGAGTTATCAGAACAATTTTCAGCTGCCGGCAATCGCGTTTGGGGGCACCTATGATTATAGCGGCACCTATAACAATTCATCCGCGGGATTGGGGTTGTCCCAGACCCTTTTCAACCGGGAGGTACTGCTGGCGAGCCGGACGAAGAAGGATGTACTGAATTCCATTCACCAGACGACGATCAGCGACAAGATCGATGTGACGGTCAATGTCAGCAAGGCCTTTTATGATGTGCTGCTGACCGAGCAGGATATCAAGGTGCTGGATGACGACGTCGTCCGATTGGAAAGGAACCTGAAAGACACGTACAATCAATACCAGGGCGGGCTCGTGGATAAGACGGATTACAAGCGCGCAACGATTTCGCTGAACAACAGCAAGGCGCAGCGCAAGACCGATGCAGAGACGCTGAAATCAAAATACGCGGTGCTGATCCAGCTGATGGGATATACCGGAAAAGATTCGCTGCATCTCGCGTACGATAGTGTGGTCATGGAGCAGGAGGTGGTGTTGGATACGACGGCGGTACCGGACTACAATCAGCGGATCGAGTTCCAGCAGCTGATGACCGAGAAGCGGCTGCAGCAGGCGGAAGTAAAATATCAGAAGTGGGCTTATATCCCTTCGGTCACGGCAGGGGCGGGGTATAGCCTCAACTATCTGAACCCTGAGCTAGGCAAGCTGTATGGCAATAATTTTCCTACATCTTATGCAGGGCTGACGGTGAGCGTTCCGATCTTCCAGGGGACGCTGCGAACGCAGAACATCCGGATTGCCGAGCTGCAGCTCACGCGGATCGACTGGGATGTGGTCAATCTGCAGAGCCAGATCAATTCGCAGTACACGCAATCGCTGGCTACGTATAAGAGCAATCTGAACAACTACTATGTTCAGCGGGACAATCTCAGCCTGGCGCGGGATGTATTCAACACCATCGAGCTCCAGTATCGCAACGGCGTAAAAGCTTATCTGGATCTGATCACGTCGGAGACGGATCTGCGGACGGCTCAGGTCAACTATAGCGATGCGCTTTACCAGGTGCTGAGCAGCAAGCTGGATGTGGAGAAGGCTTTGGGGACAATTAAGTTTCAATAACGGATAAATTTCCTTTTTATATGAGAAATACCTTACACTGGAATGGTCTTCTAACGTTAGTGATAGCTGTTGGGCTGGTATCCTGCGACAGCAAGCCTACGGGGCCTGCGGCTCCGCCGCCTGTTGCGGTAAATGTATATGCGGTGCAGGCGGGCAATGCTACCTATTACGACAGCTATCCCGGTACGGCGACACCGTTGAACCAGGTAGACATCAAGCCCCAGGTTTCCGGTAATATCAGCGGCATTTATTTTAAGGACGGGCAGGAGGTCAGGAAGGGCCAAAAATTATACGAGATCGATCCCCAGCAATATAAAGCGGCGGTGGAGCAGGCAAAGGCCAATGTGCTTGTCGCCAAGGCCAACCTCGCGAGGTCGCAGCAGGATGCGGACCGCTACCTGGAACTCGCCAAGCAGGACGCGATCGCCAAGCAAACCCTGGATCATCAGCTGGCCGATCTGGAAGCCAGCAAGCAGCAGCTTCAGGCCGCCGAAGCGGGTGTCGCCAGTGTGGAGACCAACCTGAAGTATACAGAGATTTACGCGCCCTTTGACGGTACGATCGGCATTTCGCAGGTCAAGGTCGGGACCGCCGTTTATCCGCAGACACTGTTAAATTCGGTATCTACCAATAACCCGATGGCGGTGGATATTGCGATCGACCAGGCGGAGATCCCCCAGTTCAACCGGTATTTCGGAAAGGCAGTGAAAGCGCAGGACTCGATCTTCACCGCGGTGCTGCCGGACGGGTCAATTTATCCATATCCCGGTCAGCTGTACCTGCTGGACCGGTCGATCGATCCGACAACGGGGACGCTCAGGGCAAGGATTACGTTTTCAAATCCGAAGGATGACCTAAGGGCGGGACTGACGACCAATATCCGGGTCAGGCATGCGTCGGGAGATAGCACGCTGCTGATCCCCTACAGGAGCGTTGTTGAGGCGCTGGGAGAGTTCTTTGTCTTTGTGGTCCAGGATAGCATTGCCGTACAGAAAAAGGTCTCACTGGGCACCCGGATCGGCCCGAATATCGTTGCGAGGAGCGGATTGACGGCGGGAGAAAAAGTGGTGACCGATGGGGTACAAAAATTAAGGGATAGTTCGGTTGTAAGGTTTGGCCCGCAAAAATCAAAATAGAGATGAAGTCTTCCAATATATTTCTCAGAAGGCCGGTTACGGCTATCGTGATCTCCCTGGTGATCCTGCTGGTGGGTACGCTGGCCATTTTGAGTATGCCGATCAGCCAATATCCGGATATTACGCCGCCAACGGTGCAGATCACTGGCACTTTCGTCGGCGCCGATGCGCAGACGGTAGAGCAGACGACGACCACGGCGATAGAGACACAGGTCAACGGCGTACCCGGTATCGCCTATATGCAAAGTAACAGTTCCAACAATGGGGTCTCGCAGATCACTGCCACCCTGAATATCGGGGCCAATCCGGACATCGTAGCGCTGGATATCCAGAACCGGGTAGGCATTGCCACGCCTACGCTGCCGGAGCAGGTGCAAAAGCTGGGTATTACCACACTGAAGCGTAACCCGGCGATCCTGCTGTTGGTAGCTGTCTACTCGCCAAAGGGGACCCACAGCATTCCCTTTATGGATAACTATGCGAATATCTATTTGCGGGATATCCTGTTGCGGGTTCCCGGGGTGGGTGATGTATTCAGCCGGGCAGATAACTTTGCGATGCGGGTTTGGCTGAAGACGGACAAGATGGCTCAACTGGGGCTCACGGTTAACGATGTTCAAAATGCCATCAACGAGCAAAACCTGCAGATCGCCGCGGGGTCGACGTCCGCGCCGCCGCAGCCGAATGTTACCGCGTTCGAATTCGTGGTGTTCACCAACAGTCGGCTGACCACGGAGCAACAGTTTGGTAATATCGTGATCCGTGCCAATCCGCAGCAAAACTCGATCGTCTACCTCAAGGATGTTGCGCGGGTACAGCTGGGAAAGGTCAGCTATGCGGCCAACTCTTTTGTCGACGGGAACCGGTCTTCCTATCTGCTGGTTTACCAGGCGCCGGGAAGCAATGCGATTGCGACGGCCGATGGGGTCTATAAGGCCCTGGCGGATGCCAAGAAATATTTTCCCGCTGATATCGACTATAAGGTCCCCTTTGAGTCAGTCTCTGTGGTTAAAGTATCAATCGCCGATGTGGTCCAGACGCTGCTGATCGCGCTCGGGCTGGTGACGCTGGTGGTCTTCCTTTTCCTCCAGAACTGGCGGTCGACGCTCATCCCGGTCCTGGCGATCCCGGTATCCATTGTCGGGACCTTTATCTTCTTTATCCCGCTGGGCTTTACCATCAATACCCTGACGATGTTCGGATTCGTGCTGGCGATCGGGATCGTAGTGGATGACGCGATCGTGGTGGTGGAAGCGGTGCAGCATTATATTGACGTGGAGGGTATATCGCCAAAGGAGGCTACGGCCAGGGCGATTGCAGATATCTCGGGTCCCGTCATTGCGATCGCGCTGATCCTGGCGGCGGTATTTGTTCCGGTGGGTTTTATACCCGGGATCGTAGGCCGATTGTACCAGCAGTTTGCGATTACGATCGCGATTTCGGTGCTGATCTCGGCTTTCGTGGCCTTGTCGCTGACGCCCGCGCTTTGTATGCTGCTTTTGAAGGAGCATCATATCGACAAGAATTCGCGGGGCCTGAATTGGGTTTTCTTTCGCTTCAATAACTGGTTCGAACGCGTAACGCATCATTATACCAACGGGGTACGCGGTTGGATCAAGGGAGCGCCCTTTGTCGTCATCCTGCTGATCGGCATCGGCGCCTCAGATGTCGGGCTTTTCAAGATAAAACCGACTGGCTTTATTCCGCAGGAGGATGAAGGCCGGGTATACGTCTCCTTTGAGATCCCGGAGGCCGGGTCTACCACCAGGGCCATTACGGTGCTGGACAGCATCCAGCATATGGCTCAGACTACCCCCGGGGTGCTGCATACCGCGGCGCTGGGCGGCTTGAACATCCTGACTTTTGGTATCAAGTCAAACGCCGGGAGTGTCTTTATCCAGTTCAAGCCCTGGGACCAGCGGAAACAGAAATCGGAGCAGCTGAACGGGGTCATTGCGGAGCTTCAAAGACGGTTTGCGTCGATCAAGGGGGCCCGGATCGTCGTCATTCCGCCGCCGGCTATCCCCGGTTTGGGGAATGCGGGCGGTTTTAGCATCCAGGTCGAGCAGCGGCAGTCCAATGATGATATCAAGACATTTGAACGCGTGGTCAACCAGTTCGTAGCGGAGGCGAACAAGCAGCCGGAGATCGCCAATGCATTCACCTTTTTCAGCGCGCATACACCGGGCTATGAGGTAGACGTAGACCGCGACAAGGCCAAAAAGCTGGGGCTGAATTTGGCCGACGTCTACAATACGATGCAGATGTATATGGGCAGCACCTATATCAATCAGCTGACCATTTATGGACGGAATTTCTATGTCGTGGCCCAGGCCGATACGGCCTTCCGATCAGATGTCCATGCCTTTTCCAAGTACTATGTCAAGAACGTCAACGGTGAGATGATCCCGCTGAGTACGGTGGTGTCCTATAAGCTGACGGAGAGTGCGCCGCTGATTTCGCACTTCAATATTTACCGCAGTGCGGAGATCGATGGAGGCGCCAAGACGGGGTACAGCAGCGGTCAGGCCATCGAAGCGTTGCAGCGGGTTGCGGCGAAGGTTTTGCCGGAGGGCTACGGTTATGACTGGTCGGGTCTGAGCTTGCAGGAGATCAAGTCGGGGAATAGTGCGATCTATATTTTCGCGCTTTCAATCGTCTTCGTGTTTCTGTTCCTTGCCGCGCTGTATGAGAGCTGGTCGGTGCCTTTTTCGGTGCTGCTGGCGGTGCCGATAGGGGTGTTTGGGGCCATTCTGGCGTTATACTTCAATAAGGGGCTCAGCAATAATGTTTATGCCCAGATCGGGTTGATCACGCTGATCGGATTGTCGGCGAAGAATGCGATCCTGATCGTGGAATTTGCTAAGGAGCGGGTGGATAGGGGGATGGAGGTGGTCCAGGCGACGTTGGATGCGGTGAAGCTGCGGTTGCGGCCGATCCTGATGACTTCAATTGCGTTCCTGCTGGGGGTATTGCCGCTGGCGCTGGCATCGGGTGCGGCCGCGGTTGCCCGGAATACGATAGGGTGGACGGTGTTGGGCGGGATGTTTGCCGCGACCAGTTTGGCGATTTTTATCGTACCGGTGTTGTTTGTGGTCATTACCCGGGTTGGCTACGGGAAGAAGAAACTGGAGGCCTTGAGGAACCAGGATAAGGAGTTCAAGCTGGCGGAATGATCGGGTTTTAGGCTGGTGGAATGATCCGGAAATTTTCTACCTTGAGGGGGAAACTTACACCATGGATTCGCTGGACGTTATCAAGAACCTTAAACGCCTGTTCCGGGAGGTTAATAAGAAGGATAATAAGTATGCGGAGGTGTGGCTTTCCCCGGTGGAGTTTGACGGGGGAGTAAGGTCGACCCGGAATTTCTTTCTGAATGTCATGGTCAATCACAAGCTGGGGGAGGAAGAAGATGAGATGACCCCGCTGATCAATCTACTGAAGGATAGGGAGGAGTATCAGCACATCTGGCGGATCTATGTTTTTGATCCGGAGGATGAACTGCATTGTATGGATGATGAAATTTTGATTTACGGATAAAGCGGGTGTTTTTACAAACTTCTCCATCAATTTTAGCAAAACACTTTTAATCCATATTTTAACCAGGAGGGTAGGGGCGCTTCCGGGATCCATCGGTTATCTCAACTGATCCTGATTCCTTTGGAAATGGCCGGGGTAAACTCGCGTATTGTCCCCGGGGAGTCGGGGAAAAGTTCCGCTAAAGAGGTTAGCTTTTTGATTTTGAAAGAGGGTTAACACCGTCAAAAAAGAGCGCTAATTTCAGTGGCAGAGTTTGTTTACATTCAATTAATTAGTTTTTAAATATTTATAACGGGTTATTTCAATTTTAAATTGTAGATTATTCCTACCGGCAAGTGATCAATCGGTGGTTTTTCCGGGCGAAAATTGTAGAAGGCTTAATTATTGTTCAATTATGAATTTAGTTATTGATATTCAATATTTTCCTTCTGTTATTTTGTATAAAAATTTATATAAATTCTCGAATATCGTTTTTGATCAATACGAAACCTATCAAAAAATGGGTTTTCGGAACCGGTGTCAGCTTGCGGGGGCGCAGGGGGTGGTCAATTTAAGTGTTCCGCTGGCGAGGGGGCGCGACCAGAAAACGTTGGTTCGGGATGTGCGGATCTCGGACCGACAGCGGTGGCAGGCTCAGCATTGGAAGACGATCGTGGCGTGTTATAGCCGGTCGCCGTGGTTCGATTCTTACCGGGATGAACTTGAGGGGTTATACCGGCGGCGGTTCGACTTTCTGCTGGATTGGGATCTGGCATGTTTTGAGTGGTCAGTCCGCGTCCTGGGGCTGGCGATCCTGGTCGGGTTAACGGAGAGCTGGGAGCGGGACTATTCGCCGTCAGATGCGGCGGATTGGCGGGGTAGGCTGAGGCCGAGGGATCAGGCGGAGGTGGGCGGGGGGGAACGGCCGGAGGCGGAAGGGGGGGATGGAGGAGGTGAGCGGGCGGTGGGTCGGCAGGAGGCGAGCGAGGTGGGTGGGCAGGAGGCGGTGAATCGCCCGGTTCGGTACCGGCAGGTTTTTGAAGAAAGAACGGGGTTTATCCCGAATTTGTCAATCCTGGATTTATTGTTTTGTGAGGGGAAGAACGTGATGGACTATCTCAGGAAGTGAATACGAGTTCGCAAAATGCGAACTTCGGCCTTAAGGACGCGAATGCCAGGGATACTCCGATTAAATATAGACGATCATCCTGATATGGGTACTCGTTTCCAGTTTCTTTTGCCAGCCGGTTATCTTCTTCAGGTATTCCCGTTGAATCTTTTGCTGCTGGGTTTGAATCTGATGGCGCAGGTGAACCGATTCAGCGGCTTTTGCCTGGAGATCGGTAAGCGCCTTCAGCTGCAAAACGGTCGCCTGCTGGAGTTGGGCGATCGCGGCCAGCACTTCGCGCTGGGCCGATTGCTGGAGATAGAGCAGCTGTTCCTCTGGCCGGGTAGAATCTCCTTCTGTATATTGGAACAAGAAGCTGGAATTGGGGACGACGGGCGCTCCCTGCGGGAAGCCGATGGCCGGGCCGGCGATCGTGCCGGGCACGCTCATGGAATAGTCGCGGGTGTCGGCCCCTGACGTGCCGCTGCCAGGGTCGGTCAGCTCGTCTGAAGATGCAGCGAGCGCCGGGATATTGCCGTAGCCGGCAGCGTCATCGGTGCCGTTGATGAAAACATAGTTGTCCGCTTCTTGGAGGGCTTCCGGTTCGTGGGTAATTCGGGTGCGGGGTCGCGCTGGAAGATGTTTGGGCACTGTGGGCGGGGAGGAATGGATCGGCTGACTAAAAGCGAGCTCCACGAGGCTTGCAACCGGGATGGAAGCGGGGGCTACCCGTATCCGGGTGGCTACGGCTGTTGTAGGATGGGTAGGGAGAGGGGGGCGGGAAAGTGCCAGGGCGGTAATCAGCCCGGTGAAAAGGAGCAGCACAAGGGTGCGGGTCCCGGGCCTGCTGCGATCGCCCTCCTGCTGCAGCAGAATTCTCCTCGCGCGTTGCAGCAGTAGTTTGTCGCTGCTGCCGGTTGCCGCAACTGCCAGCTTATGGTCATGTTGCTGTCGGGCGGCCAGCGCGAGCAAGGCGGAGATATAAGCGCGCGGGTTATATTTGAATTGAAGTACCAGGTCGTCACAACAATGCTCCCGCTCCCTCTTCAGCTCCCGGATGAGGAGGCGCGAGAAGGGATTAAAAAAGAAGAGCCCTTCAAGAACTGTCACGAGCAAATGCAGCAGATAGTCTTTCCGCCGGATATGGCCGAGCTCATGGAGCAGGATAGCTTCGACCTGGTGCGGGGTGAGTTGACTGATCATAGCGGCAGGTAATAAGATGACAGGTTTGAGGAAGCCCAGGGTGAGCGGTACGTCGATCAGGGAGGAGAGCCAGGTCCTGACCGGCTTCGCGATGTTGAGTTGCAGGGCCGTAACGTTCACGAAGACCCTAAATTCGGCGGGTAGGGCAGTAAGCCCATGTCGAGTGAGCTTGCGGGTACGCCAATAGTGGCTGGAATACCGGATGAGCAAACCCAAGAGGACGAGCAGATAGAGCGTCGATCCGTATGACATCACCGTATCCATAAAGGAGCGGCTATTTTGCCAGAACCAGGTCGGGGTGGAATGGCCCGGAGAGAGGAAAGTCAGCCACATGGTGTTCCCGTTATCCGGAAAAAGGGTTTCGGCGAGGAAGGTAATCCCCGTCCAAATTGCACCGGTAGCCAGGAACAATAAGGAAAGGCCGTGCCGCATGCTTGCCCCGGCAGTATGAAATATGGCGATGATCAGACGATACAGCAGCCACAGCGCGGCCATCTGCCACAGGCTGTTGAAGAGTGCCCAGCCCAGTGCCTTCAGTAAAGGGAAGTGGGTCAAAACCTCCATGCCTATTGGTGTTTCAGGTTATTCAATAATTGCTGGATCTCTTCCAGTTCAGCGGGTGAGGCTTTATGATGGCCGAGGGCCTGGATGACCAGCTCCGTCGGTGAGCCGCCGAACAGGGTGTTGATCATTTTGCCCAGGAGATGCTTTTGGGTTTTTTCCTTACTGATCGATGCCTGGTAAATATGTGTTTTGGCGGAGTCGTCGCGTTTCACCAGTCCCTTCTCGTGCATGATCTGCATGAGTTTGAGGGTGGTGGTGTAGCCGGCTTCCTTTGACTTGAGCAATTCTTCATGTACTTCCCGGACGCTGGCCAGGTTTTTTATCCAGAGAACCTGCAGGATTTCCAGTTCACTTTCTGTTGGTTTGATTGTCTTCGCAGACATAAAGAGCTATTTGACCGACAATTTACGACAATATTCGTAAATCGATGTTAAAGCGGGGCAAATTTTGAGGAGCGGGGGATCGGCGGGATTGGCAAAAGGCATTGGCAAAAAAAAGCCCCGATGTGGAAACACCGGGACTTTGGTATTTGGATCTGATTAGTGTCGTTGATTGGGTGGTAAAGATATGATTTCAGGTGAAATTGGAAACAAAAAAATATGATTTTTTTTTATTAACATCTTTTCAGGGTACCAGGGTGCGGGTGTTGGACATGGGTTGTCTTTTCTGCAGGATGGGGCCGGGAAGCCGCCGCTTCGCTGGTATAGATCGAGGCCAGGGTTGGGGCGATAACCAGCGAGACGATCGACATCAATTTGATGAGGATGTTCATCGATGGGCCGGAGGTATCCTTGAAAGGGTCGCCGACGGTATCACCTGTTACCGAGGCTTTATGGGGCTCCGATTTCTTATAGTAGATCTGACCGTTGATCTCCACTCCTTTCTCAAAGGATTTCTTGGCATTATCCCAGGCGCCGCCGGCGTTGTTCTGGAAGATTCCCATCAGCACGCCGCAAACAGTTGCGCCGGCAAGGAAGCCGCCCAGCGCTTCGGGGCCCAGCACAAAACCGATGACCAGCGGGAAGAACAGTGCCATGGCGCCCGGCAGGATCATTTTCCTGATGGAGGCCTGGGTCGAAATGGCGACACATTTATCGTACTCGGGCTTGCCTGTTCCTTCCATAATTCCGGGGATGGTACGGAACTGGCGGCGGACCTCTTCGACCATGGACATGGCTGCCTCACCGACAGCCTGGATGGCCAGGGAGGAAAAGACGAAGGGGACCATGCCGCCGACAAACAGGCTGGCCAATACTTTTGCCTTATAAATATCGATACCCTGAATACCGGCGACGCCGACGAAGGCGGCGAAGAGTGCGAGGGCGGTGAGGGCGGCGGAGGCGATCGCAAAGCCTTTACCCGTAGCCGCGGTGGTGTTGCCAACCGCATCGAGGATATCCGTGCGTTCGCGTACTTCCTTGGGGAGTTCGCTCATTTCGGCGATACCCCCGGCGTTGTCGGCGATGGGGCCAAATGCGTCGATGGCTAATTGCATGGCGGTAGTAGCCATCATGCCGGCCGCGGCGATAGAGACGCCGTAGAGGCCGGCGCAGGCAAAGGAGCCCCAGATACCGCCAGCCAGGACGAGGATAGGTAAAAATGTGGATTGCATGCCCATGGCGAGGCCGCCGATGACATTGGTGGCATGGCCTGTCGCGGACTGGCGGACGATGCTCAATACCGGACCGCGGCCCATGGCCGTATAATGTTCAGTAATAATGCTCATCAGGGTGCCGACCAGGAGGCCGACGCCGATAGCCCCCAGCACTCCCCATTTGGAGAATTCCTGACCGCGGAGGACCATGGTATCCGGAAGGAAAAAGTAGACGAGGCCGATACAGGCGAGGGCGGTCAGGATGATCGAGCCCCAGTTGCCCATGTTGAGGGCTTTCTGCACAACGCCCGTATTGAGGGTGGCCGTATCGGTGATCCGGACAAACAATGTACCTACGATCGAAAACAGGATACCGACTCCTGCGATGAACATGGGCAGCAGGATGGGGGCGAAACCGCCGAAAGCATCGTCGGATTGTGTCTCCCGGCCAAGCACCATGGTTGCCAGCACCGTGGCCACATAGCTGCCGAAGAGGTCAGCGCCCATACCGGCTACGTCACCTACGTTGTCACCTACATTATCCGCAATCGTGGCTGGATTTCTGGGGTCATCCTCCGGGATGCCGGCTTCGACTTTACCAACGAGGTCCGCGCCGACATCGGCTGCCTTGGTATAAATGCCGCCGCCCACGCGGGCAAACAGCGCGATAGATTCAGCGCCGAGTGAAAATCCGGTGAGGACCTCAATCGTTCGCTGCATTTCTTCAGAGTCGACGGTGGAGTTGGGTGCAAAGATGGCTTTCAGCAGGATAAAGAGGCCGCCGAGACCGAGCACGGCCAGACCGGAGACGCCCAGACCCATGACGGAGCCGCCGGTGAAGGAAACTTTGAGGGCCTGGGCAAGACTTGTACGCGCTGCCTGAGCGGTCCGGACGTTCGCCTTGGTGGCGCTGCGCATGCCAATATATCCGGCCGTGGCGCTAAGGACGGCGCCTACGACAAATGAGATGGCGATTGCCCAATGGGATTGAGGGTTGGTGAGGCCCATGACAGTCAGCAGGATGGCTACAAGGATCACGAAGTAGGACAGGATCTTCCATTCCGCCCGCAGAAAGGCCATAGCGCCTTCGGCGATATACTTGCTAATCTCCTGCATCCGCTCGTTGCCGGAATCTTGTTTGGAAACCCAGGAATACTTAACAAAAGTGTAGAGGAGGCCGATGACTCCCATGACGGGAACTAGATAAATCAATTTGTCCATAAGTGTCAATCTTAAGAAATCACCCCGGCAATCGTTATTTGTTTTGGAGATGGCGCAAGGGACGGCAAATTTAGGGGAAAAGATGGAGGGTTGGTCAAAATTAGACCATATATAAATAAAATCTGGCTTTACATTTGACTGGAAGGGAGAGAAAGAAACTGGAAGGGGGAGAAAGAAAAAAGATAGAAAAAGAAACCCCTCCCGGAGGGAGGGGCTAAAAGGCCTTAGGGGTTTAAAAAGGGCTTGTTTAGGGGTCAAGAACCGGGTTCAGGAGGTAAAGCATCTAAATGAGACGAATACTGTGCCACGGTTTAAATCGATTGATTGTCATATTGTTTGTTAAATCAAGAGATCGGGTGTTTTTCCCATTCCTGGAAAGCGTTTCCCGAAATGGAAGCAGGTGAAAGACGGCTGTTCTCAAACCGGAAGGCGGGAATGGGAGGCAAGGGCAACCCCGAAGATGAACTTACCGTCTTCATTAATGCCGAACGATCCAATGACTGTCAAAAAGCTGCTTGTTATTACGTGGATTGTCTCGCTTGTGGCCGTCAGCCCGAGCCTCCGGGCCCAGATCGTGGGTTCGCCCTGCACGGTGTTGGGGCAGACGCCGGCTACGGCTTTTCCGGTGTGCGGCAGCAATACGTTCGTTCAGGACAGTGTCCCGCTTTGTAATGACGGGACCGTCGCGGTACCTACCTGCCCTGCAGCGGATGGCTATACGGCGATCAATCCTTATTGGTATAAATTCACCTGTTTCAAGTCAGGCACGCTGGGCTTGCTGATCAGTCCAAGGAATCCCAATGACGACTATGACTGGCAGCTGTGGGATGTAACCGGTCAGGATCTCAATACAATTTATACCAACGTCAACCAGGTGGTTGGCGATAACTGGTCGGGCGTGTATGGAAATACTGGTACCTCACCGACGGCCATCGCATCGTCTGAATGCGCGTCTACCGGCCCCGGGGGGCCACCTTTTTCTTCCCCGCCGCCATTCAGCTCGATGCCGTCACTGATCCAGGGCCATAATTATTTATTGCTGGTGAGCCACTTTGAAGGCAACGGTCAAAGCGGCTATCAACTGTCCTTTGGCGGCGGGACGGCCAGCATCACAGACACCTTAAAGCCGGCGATCGCGGCGGCACAGGAGATCTGCCAGTCGGTCATCGGGGTTCGCCTGAACAAGAACATGATCTGCTCCAGTCTTACTTCGACGGGAAGCGATTTTAGCATATCGCCGATGCCGCCGGGCATGCAAATCAGCAGTGCGATCGGGAACAGCTGCAACAGCGGGTTCGATATGGACTCGGTCACGCTTTTCCTTAGCGGCAATCTTTCACCGGGCACTTATTTGTTGACGGCAGTCAACGGAACCGATGGCAATACGCTGCTGGATATTTGCGGTACGCCCATTCCGGTGGGAGATGGGGTGAACTTCAAGGTCATACCGCCGCAGCCGACGCCTATGGGTGTCCTGCTGCCGCCGGGTTGTGCGCCGGATGTGCTGACCCTCGTATTTAATGGTCCAAGTAAAATCCAGTGCTCGAGCATTGCGGCTAACGGAAGCGACTTCGCGGTAACGGGGACCAGTATTGTTTCAGTGACCGGCGCCAGCGGTATCTGCGATTCGAGTGGGCTTACCGACACGATCCGGGTGAGTCTTTCCTCTCCGATCCAATCGGCGGGCAGCTATCAGCTCACGTTGCAGGTGGGTAGCGACGGTAATACGCTTTTGAATTTTTGCGGACTTAGCACGCTGGTCGCGTCGGTTGCATTCACGACCAAGGATACGGTATCGGCGGCTGCTTTTTCGGGTCAGATCGAGTGGGGGTGCAAGCAGGATACCATCGTGTATACCTATCCGTCGGAGGATGGGGTGGACCAATGGGTGTGGGTATTTAACGGGGAGGATATCAGCCGGGTACAGGATCCGCCGCCGCAGATCTATTCGGTATTTGGCAATGAGACGGTGTCGCTGAAGGTCTCCAACGGCGTATGCACCGATTCGGCGAAGGCGGTCATCGCGCTGGACAACACTATCCTGGCAAAATTTGAAGGCCCGATGATGCTCTGCCCGAAGGACTATGCGCAATTCGTCAATAACAGCACCGGGTCGACGATCTCTTCGTGGAACTGGAGTTTCGGGGACGGTACGGCCAGCGATCTGCAAGTGGCACCTGACCACCTCTACCCGCAGACTGGTGAGGAGTCAAAATATACCGTGACGCTGGTGGTAGGGAATTCGCTTGGCTGTACAGATACCGCGACGCAGGTGATCGATGTGCTGAAGACGTGTTTTATTGCCGTCCCGGGCGCGTTCACCCCGAATGGGGATGGGGTTAACGATTATCTTTACCCGCTGAATGCATTGAAGGCGGTGGACCTGCAGTTCAAGGTATATAATCGCTGGGGACAGTTGGTTTTTGAGACGACGAACTGGCTTGTTAAATGGGATGGGACGACGGGCGGTCGTCCCCAACCGGGGGGAGCTTATGTTTGGTACTTATCTTATACAGATGGCGATACGGGAAAACGGATCTTTCAGAAAGGGACTTCGCTGCTGATACGGTGAGAAGTGGATATAAAAAACCGCCCCAACTTTTTACGTTTGGGGCGGCGTTTTTTTTGTAGAAGAACCTGAAATGTAAGCCTGAAAAACAAACAAAGACCTTAACTATTGATGGCCGTCAAATTTGGTAAGGTAATATTTTGAAGATGGACTATCAGACATCGTTACATGTAACTACTTACTAAAGAAATGCCAACATATAAACTATTGATATACAGTTCACTATAAATGCATTATGCTTTGAAACCGTCCCCGGCTGGGAAATATTTTCCTGTTGCAGGAAATAGGGGTTTCCCTGCACAATTTATCGTTGTCCGTGCGCGTTTTCTTAGACACCGGACCCCGGGTTCGGAATCCAATATCTTTTTAAAACAAATATTCATCCCTATGACCCCGTACACGAGGAATAATCAGAATTACCTGGCGGAGGAGTTTCAGCGCTTCGAAACTTATCTGTTGCAGGAGAGCCGGATCGCCTTGTTGAAGATCCAGAGCTGGCAATTTGCGATGAAGACGCCGGAGGTTGGCGCCCATTATCAGCAGGAAGCTACCGACATGGTCAAGAAATCGCTTTTGAGTTTTGTCCCCAACAGCTTTGTGTTGAGTGAGGAGGGATATTATTACAAACCGATGTCGAACTAATATTTTGTTTTACCCGATACTGAAACCGCGGCGTCAGCCGCGGTTTTTTTTTGAACTGGCCGGAGACCGGACATTTTCATATGCATTCGCGAAGCTCCTTTTCCGTGTAGGCCAGGCCGTATTGTTTCAGGACGTCATCCGGAACGCCCTTCCACTGATTGGGAACATTGCCCATATAACCGATGTCTCTTACGCCCATCTCAGAGGTGTAGAAACCGGTGGCGGTCAGGTTTCGCATCAGCGTAAAGAAGGCGACGCCCTGGGCCATTTCGGGTTTGGCCTTTTTGGGGTAGGCGATGTCGTTCACGACTTCAATTTGCTGGGGCTGCGTGCAGTCCTTAAAGGGGTTGCCGAATCGATTCAGGCATTGCATGTCCAGCCAGCGCAGGCCGCCGCGCATGGGGACCTGGTGCTTAGGAATGTCCTTTACAATAAATTCGATGAATTGGGGCACTTTGGCGTCGGAGGCGCTGCCGCTGATCTCATCGCGGGGGATGATGATATCGCCGAGGATGGTGATCGTGGTTAGTTCTTCTGGAGTAAAAAAGGTTTTGGCTGAAAGATCCTTCATATACTCCAGCTCCTCTTTCATTCGATTGTAGCCGCTTGGGTTAAGCGCCTTTTCAGCTGAGGCTGTAGTATCGGTGGCGGCGGCTGCAGGCTTTTCGCCGGTGTTGCAGGCTTCGGCGAGGGCGCCGGCGGAGACGGTGGTGATCAGGAGCGTTTTGATGCTTTTTCTTCTGTCCATTGGATTTGTTCTATATGTTACGTTTTTTCATTTCATCTGCGAGATATTCGCTGGTGCGCATCGACAGGGCGAGGATGGTCCAGGTGATATTCTTGTCTGCCTGTGAGACAAACGGGCCTCCGTCGACGCAGAAGAGGTTTTTTACTTCGTGGGCCTGGCTCCATCTGTTGAGAGGCGCTGTCCGGGGGTCGTTGCCCATGCGGACGGTACCTGCTTCATGGATGATATTGCCGGGGGCATGGAGACCCCAGTTATTTTGCGGGCCATCCCCGGCGCCCCAGATCTTCTCCGCGCCCATCGCTTCCAGTATTGCCTTGAAGGTCTTCTTCATGTGCTTCGCCTGATTGATCTCGTATTCGGAGTGGCTGGTGTTGAAGCGCAGCACGGGGATACCGTATTTGTCGACGACATTCGGATCGATCTCGCAATAGTTCTCTTTCCGGGCAATCGCTTCGCCGCGGCCGGCCATACCGACGTGCGCGCCGAAGAAATAGCGGTAGTCTTCTTTGAGTGAGGCGCCATAGCCGCCGGCCTCTTTCTGTTTGCCCTTGACCTTGAAGTCGCCATTCAGGTTTTGGATGTCCCAGCTGAACCCATATACGGGCTGGCCGAAGCCGCCGCCGAATTCGATGTGATAGCCACGGGGGAAATCCAGGCTCTTGTTGTCCAGCCACCAGGGCGCATAGACGTGCATGCCGCCGACTCCGTCTTCGTTATACCGTTTGCGATCGAACAATTCGGGAATGATCCCGCCCATATCGGCGCCGGTGGAATCATGGAGATAGTGGCCGACCGTTCCGCTGCCGTTGGCGAGACCGTCGGGATAACGCGCGGACTTTGAGTTGAGCAGCAGCCGGGCGCTCTCGCAGGCGCTGGCGGCGAGGACGACGGTCCGGCCGGACACCTGGTACTCCTGGTTGTCGTCTTTACTGATATAAGATACGCCGGTGGCGAGGCCTTCCTTGTTGGTGAGGACTTCACGGGCCATGGCGTTGGTGACGAGGTCGAGGTTCCCGGTCTTCAGCGCCGGGATCACGAGGCAGGAAGAAGACGAGAAGTCACCATAGACCTTACAGCTCCGGCCGCACTGGGCGCAATAGAAACATTGGCCGCGTTCGTTGTTGATCGATTTAGTGAGAATGGATAACCTTGACGGGATCACGGGGACACCCACTTTGGCGCCTGCCTTCTTGATCATGAGCTCATGCAGCCGGGGTTTTGGCGGTGGAAGAAAATAGCCGTCAGGGTCATTCGGCAAACCTTCGTTGGTGCCGAATACGCCCAGCAGCTTATCGATCTTATCATAATAAGGTTTGACATCTTCATAGCCGATCGGCCAGTCATCGCCCAGGCCGTCGATGCTCTTGCGTTTAAAATCTTTCGGTCCGAAACGAAGCGCGATGCGTCCCCAGTGGTTCGTACGGCCGCCAAGCATGCGGGCGCGCCACCATTCCCACGCGATCGTACCGGACGCGCCGGTCTGGGTATACGGCTCACCATCGACTTCCCATCCCCAGTAGCAGCCGTCAAAATCGCCAAACGGTCTGAATTTGGTGCCGTTCCCCCGGCGGGGTGACTCCCATGGGTTGCGTAGCTGATTGGAATCTTTGCGAGGGTCGAACATCGGGCCGGCTTCGAGCAGGCATACTTTCAGTCCGGCGTTGGCGAGAACATAAGCTGCCATGCCGCCACCCGCTCCTGAACCTACTATAACTGCGTCGTAATTTTTTGGTTGTTTCTTGATCTGGAGGTCTCCCATGTGCTGATATAGAGCTTAATAATAAAAAAGGTAAATTTAAAGATTTAGCGATATAGCTGCGCATTTTTATTTTCGTTCTGCGGCAGATTTATCGCGGATCCCTTTGAACTCGGAGCCTGCTTTCCATCCCGGCCATGCGCGGCTATTGGCGAGTCTTTCGCCGATCGCATATACCAGCTCGACATCCTGAAGCCCGCCGGTGAGGTCCCAGGTGGAGTCGATCTGGTCCGCTGGCTGGTGATAGCGCTGGGCCGTATATTCGTCATGTTTCTGTTTGCCATAGGAGATACCACGGGTTAGATCGTCAACGCCGCCATCCGCGGTGAGAGAGGGAACTCCGGCACGGGCAAAGTTGAAATGGTCGGAGCGGAAATAGTGACCGGCTTCGGGATGGTCTTCGGGCGCCACGTAGCGGCCATTGGCCTTCGCCGCGTCCGCCAGGTAGTCTTCCAGCTCAGACTGTCCTTTCCCGCTGTAAGTAATATCCTTCGTGGGCCCATAGGTATTGAGCACGTCAATATTCAGGTTCGCTACAGTTTTTGCGAGCGGATAGATCGGATGCTGGGCATACCAGGCCGATCCCAGCAATCCCTGTTCTTCGGCAGTGACCGACAAAAAGATCACCGTTCGTTCCGGTTTTGCCGGCCTGCTTTCGAAGGCTTTGGCGATCTGCAGCAGCGCAGCGGTACCGCTGGCGTTGTCGGCGGCGCCGTTATAAATCGAGTCACCTTTTGCATCGGGCTTTCCTATCCCGAGGTGGTCCCAGTGTGCGGAGTAAATAACGTATTCATCCGGAAATTTGCTGCCGGTAATTTTAGCGACGACATTGTGGGAGACATTATAAACCTCTTTCACTTTTACCGAACCAGATACCCGAACATTCAATGGCACTGCTTTGAATCCCGGGTGCCGTGCGGCGACCATTAAGCCGCTATCTTTTCCGGCGGCGGCGAGAACCTTGTTTGCAGTTTCGCCCGTGATCCAGCCCTGGACGGTCAACTGATCCGAAGGGTTGTTCCGCGTGTCCAGATGAAGCTTGACGCCGCCGTTGGAACTTTGGACGACCTGGAAAGGGTAGGAGGCCGCGGCGGTGTTATGAATGATAAGGCATGCTGCGGCTCCCTGGCGAATGGCTTCTTCATACTTATAGGTCCATCTGCCGTAGTAGGTCATGGTGTGGCCCTTGAACAGGGTGGAGTCGTAGAAACCGGGGTCGTTGACCATGACAAGAACTGTTTTTCCTTTGACGTCAATTCCGGAATAGTCATTCCAGTTGTATTCCGGCGCAACGATCCCGAATCCCGCGAAGACGACATTGCTTTTGTCCAGGCCGTCCACGGAGTCCGGCCGTTCAGTCCAGAGGACAAAGTCATCCAGGTTCCGGAAATCGGTCTTCCCTTTTCCGGAGATCAGCTGCAGGGTGGAGGGGGCAGCGGGGCTGATCTCGACCATCGGCACGTCTTGCGTATAGTTGTTTCCGTTACCAGGTTCGAGACCCAGGGCCGTGTAGGATTTGACGAGGTAGTCGATCGTCCTTGTTTCCCCGGGGGTAAAGGGGCGTCTTCCCTGAAAGGAATCGCTGGCGAGGATGCGGATGGATGCCGCGAGACTGTCTTTATTAAAGTAGGAAAGGCCGGCGTTTCCGGAGGTCGTTGTGTTGGACTGGCAGGCGGCGAGAGTCAATAGGGATGAAAAAATGAACAGAGGGAACCGGCGCATAAGCAGTTGTTTTGTGCGGATAAAGGTAGGGAATGCCGATCATTTGCTTTGCAGCCAGGCGATAGCGGCGGACCGGGCGGTGTCCGGGTCGGCTGCTGTGTTGGAAGTGGGGACAAACTGATCGGGTTGGATGCGTCCGTCGCAGATACGGCCTGCAAAATCGGCCTCCTGGCATACGGTCAGGACCAGGACGGACCGGTCGGAAAGAGAATAGGTGGCGTTGGCGGTCGTGAGACCCGCGGTAGGCTCCCCGATGAGACAGGTCTGTTCCCGGCCTTTGAAGGCCAGGGCCACGATCTCGCCTGCGCTGACGGTTCGCCTGCCGGTCAGGACGACGATTGACTTGTGTGCAGCATAGGTATGATAGCCATGGTCTTCGCTGACCCGGCAGATGACGTGGCGGCCCTGGCAGGCCGATCCGTCGTTATAGGAGATGGGTATACGCTCGCCGGACGCGACAAAATATCCATAGACGCCGTCCCCAAGCAACGGCCCGATGCCCGCAAGCATTGGCCAGCAATTACCGCCGGAGTTGTTGCGAAGGTCGATGATCCAGCGGGAGATATGGCGGGTGTCCAGGCCGGCAATGACGGCTTGAACGCTGTCGGCAACACGCTCGCAGACGAGCGAATCGTCGGAGTGGACCCAGGGAATGGTCAGGTAGGCGATACTGTCCGTTAGCCACTCGCCCCGGATCTCCCCTACAAGGTCGGCCAGGCCGGACGGGCTTTCCAGCGCTTCATCGCCGTTATACCGGGCGGCTTTGTCAGGGGGCATAATAAAGCTATGCCGTTCGCCAAGCTGTTTGAAGCACCAGGTGATGGAGGCGTAGGCGTCGTCGCAGTTGTCGGCTTTAAGGAGCTGCTGCCGGGCCTTGGCGGCCAGGTCTTTCCAGTCCACCAGTTCCCGGTGATAATAATTTTTCTCCATAAAGCGCAGGGCTTCGTCGAGCAACTGTTCGGCCTTTTGGCGGCAGGGGAGCGAGAGGGTATCGGGATGGAAAGAATGAATCGGGGTAGCCATGCCGTGGCTCAGGAAGAGGACGAGGACAGACATCGGGAGAAAAAGCTTCGTCATTACGTTTAAGATACAGATAATGCCGATTTCCACAAAGTTTTTGGACAAGGCTTATTCGCTGTCTTCCTCCTGTTCCTCTTCCGTGTCGTCTTCTTCCTCCTCCGACCCGGGTTCGGCCTGTTCAGTGGCTGCTGCAAAGCGCGCAAACCAGCCATCCCTGCCCAGCAAGGCCGTGGGCGACCCGGCTTCTGCGACTTCGCCATCTGCCATGACGATAACCTGGTCGGCGTCCCGAACCATCGAATAGCGGTGGGCGATGACGATAACGGTGGCTTTATGACGGATCTTATCGATCGTTCGCCGAACTTCCTCTTCGGTGGCATAGTCCAGGTTAGCAGTAGCTTCGTCCAGCACGACGATCCGGGTATGGGCGGCCAGCATGCGCGCGATCTGAATACGCTGGCGTTCGCCAACGGAAAGTCCGATGCCGCTTTCTCCAACGAGGGTTGCGAGGCCCTGTGGAAGGCGGTCAAGAGTGGAATGCAGACCGGCTGCCAAAGCCGCTTCCCAAACTTCATCGTCAGTAGCATTGGGATTCTTATAGCGGATGTTATCAGCCAGCGTTCCGCGGAATACGGCGCCGTCGGTCGATACTACTCCTATCTGGGACCGTACGGAGGAGGGATCGAGCGTGCGCAGATCCTGACCGTCGATGAGGATGGCGCCGGAGGAAGGCTCAAAAAGTTTCATGAGCAGGTCTATCGTCGTGGTCTTGCCGGCGCCCGATCCGCCGACGAGCGCTGTCACGCAGCCCGGATAAAAGGTAAAGGAAACTCCTTTCAATACTTCACGTTCGCCGGTATAGCTGAAGCGGACATCGCAGAATTCGATCTTGCCTTCGGTGAGCTTCATTTCGCGGCCTTCTTTTTCCTCTTCACCATTGTCGAGCAGCCGGAACGCGCGCGAGATGGAGGCGACGTTCTGTTGCATTTCCACCCACAGGCTGGCCAGCGCGTCGATAGGGCCATACAGCCGGTCAAGATAAGCCACAAACATTACGACGTCGCCGGGTGTCAGTTTGTTCTCCAGTGTCAGGTAGCCACCGTAGCCGAACACCAGCGCGGTGGAGAGATGTGAAAGCATGGTTTCCCAAAAGACATATTTGTTGGAGAGCTGCGCCCGCTTGATATAATCAATGTACGCGCTGCCGGCGGCGGCTTGGAGTCGATCGACCTCCCGGTCTTCCGAACCGGAGAGTTTCACGGTCTTTATACCGGTGAGGCCATCCTGGATCCGGGAGGAGACTTCTTCCCAGCGGGAATAATAATCAGCGAGCCCCGATTCCAGCTTCTTTGCCGAATGCCAGGCAATCAGCACGTAGGCAGGAATGGTAATCATGGCTACAGCTGCCAGGGCAACGTTCTGCCAAAACATGATAGCGAGGATGCCGACCAGGCTGATGAGTTCGGGGAGGATCTGCTGTGAGAAGCCGTTGACGACGCCGGTCACTTCTTCCGATTGGTCGATCTGTTTGGCAATGGCTGCGCTGGGCCGGCGGCTGAAGAACGAAAGTGGAAGCCGTAAGACGTGTGCAAATGTATTTTGGATGAACCGCTGTTCGATCAGGCAGGAAAGCCGGGTATTGGTGTTCTCGGCGAGGCGCCAGAGGAGTGTGGCGATGAGATTGATGGCAAATAGCCAGATGACGGCCCACAGCAGGGTATCGAGGGCCTGGCGGGGAGAGCGGGCAGCGACATGGCCCAGGGCATGCGGCTCGGGGTGTCTGACGGGCGGTTGAACGACGGCAGCGCTGTCAGTGACTTCGGACCGGATCATCGATTGGATGCTGTCGGCTTCGCCCGGATCGACGCCCAGGTCCTTTTGTGCATTGAGCCTGGCCTGGCGGACGAAAAGACCTGCAACGTCATTGATGGCTGTGCGGTAGATCAGGGGTTCTACGAGGCTGGCGCCGGTGCTGAGCAGTCCGAGTGTCACCACCCACAGGAATTTCTTCCGGTAGGGGACGATGAGCCGGAAGATGTTTTCCCAAACGGTTTTTTTAGCTGATGCTTTCATGGTAGCGTGTGGGCACGCAAGATCGGAAAATATTTTTGGCTCCCGCGGCAAAAAAAATTACATTGAGACCCATCTAAAAATCTGACGATCATGAGCCATTCCCGCAGAACATTTCTGAGAAATTCCGCGCTGGCGGTTACCGCTGCCAGCTTTTTGCCCGGCGAGACCTGGGCCGCATGGAAGAAAAAAGGAGTAATCGGTGTCCAATTGTATTCGGTCCGGGAGTATATGAGCAAGGACCCCGCCGGAACATTGAAGAAATTGGCTGACCAGGGTTATGTCTATGTCGAGCATGCCAACTATGTCGGCGGAAAATTCTATGGTTATGCCCCGAAAGACTTCAAGGCGTTGCTGGATAGTCTTGGGCTAAAGATGCACAGTGGGCATACGTCGTTTGGTCCGGAGGGATGGGACGAAGGGAAGAAGGATTTTACCGATGCCTGGAAGCAAACGGTTGAGGATGCTGCGATCTGCGGTCAGCATTATGTGATCAGCCCGTGGCTGGATAAGAGCTGGCGGCAGACCTACGACCAGCTGTTGGGAATTATGGAGATCTTCAACAAGAACGGCGAGCTGTGCAAACAGCATGGGATGAAGTTCGGCTATCACAACCACGATTTCGAGTTTAGTCAGGTGCTGAACGATCAGAAGGTCTACGATATCATTATGACCCATACCGATCCAAAGCTGGTGGCGCAGCAGCTGGACATGGGGAATTTGTATAATGGCGGCGCCGTCGCGGCAGGTATCGTAAAGGAATATCCCGGACGGTACGAACTCTTTCATGTCAAGGACGAGATCAAGGCTACATCGGGAGATGAGAAATATGAGAGCACGACGCTTGGCGACGGGATCGTCGGAACCAAAGAGGTCTGCGACCTCGGCAAAAAAGGAGGCGCTAAGTACTACATCATCGAGCAGGAGTCTTATCAGGGCAAGGACCCGCTCGATTGCTGCAAGACCGATCTGGAAACGATGAAGAAATGGGGTTACTGATAGCTGAATGTAGCTTTCTTATCCCCGATCATCACATCGAAATCGCCGGGTTCCGTCACGGCATGTAATTCGGCGTTGACAAAGGCCAGGTCGTTCTTGTCCAGCGTGAAGTTTACTGTCTGTGATTCTCCGGCTTTTAACATGATCTTTTTAAACGCCCGCAGCCGCTTCATGTTTGGAGTGATGCTGGCGTAATGCTCGTGGGTATAGAGCTCCACGGTATGTTTGCCGTCGCGGCTCCCGGTGTTTTTAACGATGATGCTTATGGTGAGTTTGCCAGTGGCGTTTAGTTTGTCACTGCTGAGACGCAGGTCGCTGTATTCAAACTGGGTATAACTTAATCCCCACCCGAAGGGGAATAGCGGGTCATATCCGGCGCCGCGATCGTCATTGAACACTTCCCGCACGTCTTCGGTCGGTTTCCGGTCATAGAGTACCATCTCGCCCATGCTTCTCGGATAGCTGAAGGGAAGCAGGCCATCGGGGTTGTAGTCACCAGCGAGGATGTCGCTGATCGCTTCCGCCGTTTTGCGGCCGCTCCAGTAGGCCATTACGATCCCTTTCATTAGCGGGGCGATGGAAGTGATGAAACGGGGCCTTCCTTCCGTCAGGACCAGAATGACGGGTTTGCCGGTTGCGGCTGCCGTGCGGGCGAGGGCGAGCTGGTCATCGGGCAGCACCAGGTCCCGGATATTACCGGGGCTTTCGGCATAGGCGTTTTCGCCGAGGCAAAGAACAACCACGTCCGCTCCGGCGGCGGCGGACTTGAGCGCGGTGGTATCGTAGTTGGCGGGGCTATTGAATCCTTTGACGGCGGTGGTCGAAACGTTGTCCGCGCCAAATTTGTCGGCCAGTGCGTCTACGATCGTCTTACTGCCGGCGGGATACCAGCGTTCATCGTTACCCTGCCATGTATAGCTCCAACAACCATTGAGAGCGCTGATGCTGCGGGCGGCGGGGCCTGCAACCAGGATCTTTGCGGTGTGGGCGAGTGGAAGGGTATTCGCATCGTTCTTTAGCAAGGTGATGGCTTCATGCGCGGCCTGCAGGGCGAGAGTCTGGTATTCTGGTCGACCGAAGTTGGCGGCTGCAGCGTCCTCAGGATAGGGATTGTCGAAAAGTCCCACTTTTTCCTTCAATGTGAGGATGCGTCTGACGGCATCGTCAATGCGGCTCATAGGGACCTCTCCTTTTTGAACGGCTTCTTTCAGGAGATCGAAGAAGGAGAAGTCGTTCGGGACCATGCTCATGTCGATTCCGGCATTGATGGCCATTGCGACAGCGGCGCGGGGAGTGGCGGCCACGTCATGGCGGGTATGAAGGCGGATGATGTCTTCCCAGTCGGTAACGATCAGGCCTTTGAAGCCCAACTCTTTTCGCAGCACATCGGTCAGCAGGTATTTGCTGGCGTGGACGGGAGTGCCGTTGATCTCGGAAGAGTTGACCATGAGGGTGGAGGCGCCGGCTTTTACCGCAGCCTGGAATTGGGGCAGATAGTATTCGCGCATTTCTATTTCCGGCATATAGACCGGAGTGCGGTCTTTACCGGTGCGGGAGGCGGAATAGCCCAGGTAGTGCTTCATGCAGCTGGCGACGGCAGTAGGCGACTTCAGGCCGTCTTCTTCGTAAGTTCTGATGACGGTGGCGCCCATTGTCTTGCCGATATAGACGTCTTCGCCGTAGGTTTCCGGGAACCGCGACCAAAGGGGTTGACGACCGCAGTCCAGCACGGGGGCGAAGTTCCAGCGCACGCCGGATGCCCGGAGTTCTTTGGCAGCGACTTTGGTGACCGCGGCGGCGAGTTCGGGATCACGGGTGGCGGCCATCGCGATATTCTGTGGGAAGAGGGTAGCGTTCAACGTGTAGGTTTGTCCGTGAATGCCGTCGAGGCCGTAGATCACTGGAATTTTCAGCCGGGTTTTTGCGGCGTCATCCTGGATCTGCGCGATGACTTTTCGCCATTGGTCGACGGTCAGCGCGTGATTGGTTACGTTGAGGATGGAGCCGACCTTATATTTTTCGACGGCCGCGGCCAGCTTTGCCGAATCGAGTACGCCATCCTGCGGCGTGGAAACCACTCCAAGGGTTACCTGGGTCATCTGGCCGATCTTTTCGTCGAGGGTCATTTTACCTAGCAGGGCTTCGATCCGGGGGGAGGACTGTGTATGGCCGGCGCAGGGGATCAAGGCTGCGAATAGCAGTAGGCTAGCTAACTTTTTCATATATGTGCTAAAACGTTATGGTTAAAGATAAGTTCTTTCATGGAAATTTTAGTCCAGACCTTTGAGTTCACGCAGGAAATCATATTGAAGGTCGTCGTGGAGGGTAGCGATGATGACGCGGACCTTCTTCAACTGTTGGCGGTAAAGGTTGTTCAGCACAGGGCTGTCGTGGATGGGTATCCGGGTATCGAGGACCTTGCGGCAGAAGTAGGTGAGAAGCTCGACCTCTGCCTGAGGGGAGGCCATGTAGCGGATTTGTTTGGTTGTCGTGCGGAGGATCTTTCTCAATGTTTTTTTGGTCAGATAGAGGTTTGGTTTAGGAAGTTCGGAGAAACCTTCGTCCATTTCTTTTTTGACGACGTTGATAAAGGAGGTTACGTCGGCGGCTTCAAAAAGAAGGTAAGTGAGGAGCTCTTTGTTGTCTTTTTTGAATTTGGCGAGCCGGAGGCAGAGCTCGGTGAGGTCGGAGGCGGGGAGGGTTTTTAGTTCGGTTTTGAGTTCCTGGATGGTGGCGGTGCGCATTGGGGGGAAAATAATGGTTTATTTTTGGAAATTTGTATATTTTTTATGAAAAGACCGGGAGTGTGCGTCCCGATCTTCAACCATCACTTCAGTAAATGAAGGATAGTCAGTGCGAGCTTAACTATCACCAGAATTATGATTTGAACCGGCATCCAGCCGGTTTGGTCTGATGATTTCGCCCAGCGTTTCGCTGGGCTTTCTTTTATGCTCCAGGATTCTATGTCCCGTAATTAAAATTACGGGGGAAAAAAAACAGGTGTTTTGGCACCTGAAAAACGTGTACACCCACCGGTGGGCGTACTGTTTTTTACATCTTCACCTGATCCATATCACACTAAGCGGTAAGTCTTACAAAGAATCAAGTCGCTTCGGCAAATATATTTTAAAAGAATTTTCTTTTTTTGAGAACTTTGCAAAGAGGGTCTGGGACTTACTTCAAAATAATAAAATGAAAAAAATATTCACACCTGAATTTATTGCCCAGATATTTTTTCAAATAATACTTTCTGGAATAGTTGTATTCTACTTTCAGGAATATATAAAAAACAAAGACGAAGCGGAACAAGAACTGCTAAAGAGTAAATATGCCGGCATAAGCGCAGAAAGCGTTGCAAAAAAGCAGAATCTTATAAACGACAAAAGGGATGCCTATTTCGAAGCATTGAAAATAGTAAACAAAGCTTTGGTTAATTCTGATTTTTTTGAATTTTTGCCAGGGAAGGATACAAGTATGGTTGAATATGCAATCCTCTTAGCTAATGCAATCAAAAGTGATCTGACAGATTCAAATCTCGCCGATACGTTTGGAATGAATGATTATAAGGTAATTGAAATCCATAGGCCCCATTAGCGAAACATCCCTTATTTGCTTAACAAATGGTCGAAGCAGCGGAATAGAAGCACTGGATGTTTTTAAAAGCCCTTACAAATGTAGCCCATCATTCGAGGGAACTGCCAGGGCGTACTAACGGCTGTTAGCTTTTTTACTATCTTTGTCAATAAATTCAAAAACCAGGACATGAATAAAGAAGTCGTCATTGTTGCGGCGGTGCGGACGCCGATCGGAAGCTTCGGTGGAGCGTTGAAGGATGTGCCGGCCACGCGGCTGGGGTCGGTAGCGATTGAAGGGGCATTGAAGAAGGCGGGATTGCAGCCTGCCCAGGTGCAGGAGGTGTTAATGGGGTGTGTGCTGCAGGCGAACCTTGGGCAGGCGCCGGCGCGGCAGGCGGCAAAAGGGGCCGGGTTACCGGACGGGGTGATCTGCACTACGGTCAATAAGGTATGTGCCAGCGGGATGAAGGCGGTGGCACTGGCGGCGCAGAGTATCCAGCTGGGGGACGCGGAGATCGTTGTTGCGGGAGGGATGGAAAACATGAGTAATGTTCCGTTCTATGCGGCGCAGATGCGCTGGGGGAATAAATATGGCAACGTGACGATGATCGACGGATTGGCGAAGGATGGGTTGACGGATGCATACGATGGGCAAGCGATGGGAAATGCTGCAGAGTTGTGCGCGACGACCTGCGGTATCTCTCGGGCAGATCAGGATGCCTTTGCGATCGCGAGCTATCGTCGTTCGCAGGCTGCGTGGGCGGAGGGGAAGTTCAGCGGGGAGGTGGTGCCGGTGCCGCTACCGCAGCGAAAAGGCGATCCGGTCCTTATGGATAAGGATGAAGAGCCATTCAATGTCAAGTTCGAGAAGATCCCGGAACTGAAGCCTTCGTTTCAGTCCGACGGAACGGTGACGGCGGCGAATGCATCTACGCTCAATGACGGTGCAGCGGCGCTGGTCCTGATGAGCCGGGAGAAGGCGAAGGAGCTTGGGCTCCGGCCGCTGGCGAGGATCGTTGCATTCGCGGATGCGGAACAGGCGCCGGAATGGTTCACGACCACACCGTCGCTGGCGGTCCCGAAAGCCGTGGCGAAAGCGGGTCTGCAGATGAAAGATATCGAATACTGGGAGCTGAACGAAGCATTTGCGGTTGTGGGAATTGAAAATACGCGTAGAATGCAGCTGGATCCGGCGCGAGTAAACGTAAATGGCGGCGCTGTGTCGATCGGGCATCCACTGGGTGCAAGCGGTGCGAGGATATTGGTGACGCTGGTCCATATTCTGCAACAAAACAATGCAAAATACGGTGCCGCTGGGATCTGCAATGGCGGCGGCGGGGCGTCTGCAATGGTCATCGAGAATTTAAGCTGACGGGTCTTAACGCCAGTTTAACGGCTTTTTTTTAATGCCGGTTTAATTTTTGGAGTGGATGGCCTTCAAAGTACCAGAATCATTTTTTAACTTAAAATCTCCTTTTAATGAAAATGCAAATGAAGATCCAACGTCTCTTCTGCGTATGTGCGGTACTGTTTCTTGTACTTTCCGGGACAACCCGGGCCAGTGCCGCCGGCAGCGTGAATGCCTTTGGCCCCCATCCGTATTACCTGCATGCGCTTTCCGATCTGCGTGCGGCACGGTGGATGATCGAACATCGTCCCGGCAACTGGGTACAGACCCAGGATGAGATCGAAGCGGTCCGTCGGATCGATGCGGCGATCAATGAGATCAAGAAGGCATCTATTGAAGACGGCAAGAACCTGGAGGACCATCCGCCGGTTGACGAAATGCCCGATCACGCCGGTCGTTTGCACAAGGCGCTGGAATTCCTGAGAAAAGCGCGGCAGGACATCAGCCATGACGAAGACAACGTGTTTGCCCAGGGGCTGCAGGCTCGGGCCTACGGCCATATTGACGGGGCGATCGGCGCTGTCAAGCGGGCGATCCACGCCTAGTCGATCCGTTCAATGCATCGGGAAGGGGCTGTTCATGGAACGGCCCCTTTTTTATTCGAACCCGGGGCGTGGGCGTTATTGGGTGTTGTCGGGCCCTTTTGGCAGGCGTGCGGTAAGCTGTTCGATCTTCTGCTGCATATCCCTGATCTCTTTTAGCACATAGGCCATGGCGTTGCCCGGTTCTTCGGCTTTCAATGGTTCTTTGTCGTTGGGGATATAGTTGCGTGGGAGGCCTGTGGGGCGGGAGCCCGGGACCTGTGCTTCGGCGAGGTCGAATTTCAGGAGGGTGTCGACAGAAATATCAAAATAATTGCTAATAATCAGCAGCTCATTGAGACTTGGCTCACTGATCCCATTTTCCCAATTACCAATGGTCGTCTGGCCTTTCTGGATCAGAGATGCAATCTCAGACTGGGTTCTGGCGGATTGCTTTCTTAGATGCCGGAGATTTTTTCCTAAAAAGTGCATAGGTTCAAATAAGTGCCAAAGATGTTAGTATCTTTTTAATTGGGGTCTTTAGCAAAATTGTAGATTTGTGGAATATCTTGGCAAAGGTAGCCAAATATCTTGGGATATTCAAATTTGGGGCGCGCCCATTTTGGTTTTCAAGTATGGTTGCCGGTCAGGCGTGCTTACAAAAACCTCACACTATGACTAAGTCTGTTTCGCATCCCATGAATACTTCATTGGCGCATTTAACGCCGGTCCAGCGCCGGGAATTGGAGACGGCGAGGAGGATCATTATACAGGCTGTCCAGCCCGAGAAGATCATACTTTTTGGCATTTACAGTGTTGAAGCGGATGTCCGGTCTTTTTCCGATCGTCTGCCGCCGGGGATCAGGGCCTTCGATCTGCTGGTCGTCACACGTCATGGGGACCGGCATTCCGATTACGAGCTTCAGGATATCATTGAGAACTCCTGCCGGGATCAGGTGGCGGTGACGGTGTTGGTTCACGATATCGGTTATGTCAACCGGCGGATTGCCGAAGGGCAATATTTCTTTACGCAGATCCGCCGTGAAGCGATCCTGCTGTATGACGCGGGCAGGACATCGCTGTCCAAATCCGGGGAATGCGATCTGGCCCAGGTTCGGCAGACGGCCGAGCGGGATTTTGACCGGTGGCGGCGTCAGTCGTGGGCTTTTTTCCGAAGCGCGGAATTTAATCTGGGGGCGGGGGAGTGGAAGGTGGTTCTTTTCATGCTGCATCAGGCGGCGGAGCAGATCTATCAGGCGATCCTGCTGGCTTTTATGGGGTACAAGCCAACCACCCACAACCTGGACAAGCTCAGGCGATATACGAACCGCTACTCGGTTGAGCTTGCATGGCTTTTTCCGCGAAACAGCGATGAGGAGGATCGGCTTTTCCGGCTGTTGCTATCGGGTTATGTGGATGCCCGTTATAAGGAAGATTTTGTCGTATCAGAAGCCGATGCGCGGTTGTTGACCGGGCGGGTGGGGCAGCTGCTGGAGATTGCAGAAAGGGTTTGCGGGAATCGGCTGCTCAGCCTCTCGAAGCAGGCGGCGCAGTCGTGAACTCGGGAAG